>Ga0181516_10000180_pt1 | contig 65745 bp, 48 predicted proteins | sample PEATcosm2014_Bin_25_FD_121104 | JGI IMG/M metagenome (GOLD analysis project Ga0181516, IMG submission 121104) | Peatland microbial communities from MTU Mesocosm Facility, Houghton, MI, USA - PEATcosm2014_Bin01_10_metaG | ecosystem: Environmental > Terrestrial > Soil > Wetlands > Peat | place...
AGAGTCGATGGTCTGTACGAAACCACAATCGCAAGACAATCCCACCGCCCAAATTTACCGGCAGCAACTCATCTGCCGCTACAATGCGCTTCGAAATCGGCACCTGTGAGAAATGCGGGCTAGGGCCGGCAAGTTTTGCTTGCGCGTGGTCGAAATTGAACGCATAATTGCTAAACTTCCCGCTGTCCCCAATCAGCGGCCCCAAACACCGACAATCTTGCACAATCTCGCTCAAGGCCCCAGGCGAGTTTCCGACCTCAGGAGGAATGATGGGTGATCCAAAGAATGTCAGCCCCAGCGCGGAGGTCGATCCACCTGCGCCCGGCCCGGAGCCGCCTCGCCGGGCGTGGTATGTGGATGAAATAGTTGTCTCGGCGTTCGCGTTCCTTGGCATCGGTGGTGGGGTGTTCCTCCCGCTTGAATATGGATTCGACAAGATCCCTCCGATTACAGCCTCTTTCCTTCTGGCGACAGGACTTGCCGCGCTGACCTACAGATACCTTGGAGGTATCGAGGGGGCGTCATTCACCGTTGGAACACTCAAGTTGGGCGGCGCGCTCGCGGCTCTGGTCGGGATCGCAATGCTGATCAACAACTCGCTAACTCCTTGGGTCCGCCCCCCAATTCAACCCCCTCCGGCCTACCAGATATGGACAGTGACTGGTCAGGTGACAAACGAATCCGGCAATCCTATCGACCCGCTCGCCCCTACGGATATCGTGTTAAGTCCTCCGCATACCCAGCTATTCCGTGATGGCAACTTCGAGACAGACTTTTACGTTATGCCATCGAACACGATATCGCCGTTCCCCACGCTCTTCGTCAGTCACGATGGATACATGCAAGACCCGGTAGATCTGAACCCGAATGCCACCACGAACGATGTCCAGATGACGCGAACAGGGCAGACAATCAAAATCAATCCGATCAAGCTTCAGCCGCAGGGACAATACCATCCTTCTCAGCAAGCGATGGTTCCCATCGCGGCAGAGCCTTCGCCCGGAAAGCCGGAGTAGCGCATGAAAATAGGGCTTCGCTTTTCCAATTTTGCGCTGTATGGGCTCGTGACGGTCCTGGCTACGGGATGGTCCTTTGCCGGGCCGACGCCTCGCGCAACGGTCCGCGGACGCTTGGTCCACAAAAACGGCACTCCCGCGGCAGGCATTCTGGTGACGGTTTCTAACCAGCAGTCGGCTCGGAGCGCCCCGGCCCATACCGGAGTCAAAGGGATGTACTACCTGCCTAACATTACCCCCGGAAAGGATTATCTGGAGATATGGATCAATCCGGGCGGCAAACCACTCATCTATCAGGTTGACGTCGTTGCGCCATCCACCGACCTTCCTCAGATCACTGTGCCGTAACCCGTCGAAGGCAACCGCTTTGGTTTGCTCGGAATAGGGTGTCCGAGTCTCCATTTGATGCCTTGAAACCCGCTGGACTGAATGCAGCAACACACGAGCCTGGCGTTCCGCTGTTCCCGGACCCCGACCCCGGTGTTCTCTGTTTTTGCTATCATTGCGTCTATAGAGTGAGAGGCCTGTTCCCCTCAAGGCCCTCCCCGGTGGTGTCTGTGTCTCGATTCTTCCAGCGTTTCGTCTTTGTAATCTCCGTGGCGATCTTTGCCGCCCTGGGCTTCGGCTTTGCCCTCGGTGAATTCGGCCTGTTTGGCGTTCACGCCGGGGGCCAGCAGGATGGCGCCTACAGGCAGATGCGCGTCTACGCCGAGGTTCTCAAAAAGGTCCAGACCGACTACGTCACAGACCCCAACATCAACGACGTGACCACCGGCGCGCTTCACGGACTGCTCGAATCGCTCGACTCCGACTCAAGCTACCTAACCCCCACAGAGTACAGGATCTACAAGGATCGCCCCGCCACCGGCATCGCCCAGGTGGGCCTCGTTGTCTCCAAGCGCTTTGGCTATGCCACAATAGTCAGCGTGCTGCCCGGCTCGCCTGCCGACAAGGAACATTTAAGCGACGGAGACGTCATCGAGTCGATCGGTGAGCAGTCCACCCGCGAACTGTCGCCGGCGGTCATCCGCCTCATGCTCGAAGGCAAGCCTGGAACCACGCTCACCCTTTCGGTGGTGCGCCCGCGCAAGGCAGACCCTGACAAGTTGACCCTTACCCGATCGATTGCCGCCCCTGTCGCGTTGGGTGAGCAGCAATACGAAAATTCGACCATCCTTTATCTGAAGCCCGGCATCCTGACTCCGGAGCGGCTAGACGAAATCGCAGCCAGACTCAGGTCGGCGGGCAAGAACCGCAAGGTGCTGCTCGACCTGCGCGAATCCTCTGGCGACGACCCCCAGCTTGGCCTGCGCCTTGCCAATTTCTTCATCAAGCAGGGAACCCTGGCCACCCTGGAAGGCCAGAAGTTTCCCCTCCAGACCTTCTCTGCCGATCCTGCCAGGTTTTTGACCGACGCGCCTCTCGCGGTGATCATCAACCGCGGAACGTATAGCGCCGCTGAGCTCGCGGCAGCAGCCATTGCGGACGCCAAGCGCGGCGACGTGGTTGGCGAGCGCACCTTCGGCGAGGGCTCGGTTCAGAAGACGATCGAGTTGCCCGACGGCGCCGCGCTTTTGCTGACCGTAGCAAAGTTCCGTAGCCCCTCAGGCAAGAAGATTCAGGACGATGCCGTTACCCCGACCGTGGTGGCGGGCCCGGCCGTTGAGGAAGAAGAAGAGGAGGCGCCACCCGCGAAGGGCGATGCGCCCCTCAACAGAGCAATCGAATTGCTGAAGGCAAAGAGCGTCTGAGAATCCAGGACTTCCCGGGAAGATCTGGCGCGCGGACTTGCTTGTCATGCGAACAGACTCGCGAAGTAAGTGTGCTCGCAAGAAGGCCAGTGTGTCGTTGGTGGATTTATTCCCATTCTCAGAGATGGCCGCACTAACACCGCCGGCGTGAGTGTCGTCTCAATGAGTTTGACCTACAACTTAATGTCCTGAATTGCTACAAAGGCTGAACGCCAAATGGTACGAAAGTGCCATGAACAACGCGTGCATAACTCCCGCTTTTACATCATAGTAGTAATTGGAGTGTGGGCAGATGCAGCGCCAAACATCGGCATCACCTGGAAGTTTCGAGAAGTTCGCACGGAAGAGCGAGAGAGAGCTATTTCTCGAGCGGATGAATCAGGTGCTGCCGTGGGGAGAATTGCTGGCGCTCGCGGAACCGCATTATCTGGCGGCTGAAAACGATGACCCTTCGATCGCGCTGACCGTGATGCTAAGGACTTATCTCGTGCAGCATTGGTTCCGCCTCTCAGACTCCGGCACCGAAGAGGCGCTCTATGAGTCTAAGGTACTGCGTGGCTTCGCAGGCGTCGATCTCGATGTGGCTGCCGCACCGGATGAAGCGGCGATCCGCCGTTTTCGACTTATGCTCGAATGGCACGATCCTCGCGGCGAGTTGATGACCACGGCAAACCGTCTTCTCGATGAGCGGGGCATCCGAGTCACGTCTGGCGCCGATGCAGATGAGAAGATCCTCGCGGCGCCCTTTTCGACCGATAACAACGGGGGCGAACCTCATTTCCAAATGGACCGGCCTGGGAGTATCCAACCATTTCAGGTTGCCTCCCAGGCTCGTCTCACCGCGCATGCAAGCGAATTGGTGATGCATACCGTGACGCCAGTTATTTTTGATGCGCATTCCTTACCGGAGCCGCCTGACGCCGATGAAGAGCAGCCCGGCCGCTTCCCAGAGAAAGAACCTTTCGTTGAGCCCGACGTACCCGGTTACACATCGTACCGAGAGCCGACAGAGGTGCAGGACATTGCCGCCCACCGCGCCAAGACCAGTGTGATAGCGTGCGATGAGAATGTCTCCCCGGGTCAGGGCGCTCTCTCGATTGCGGTGATCAGTCCGGACAAGCACCGCCGCAATGCCGCGATAACTGCTGTAGGAGAATGCCATAAGGGTCCGATCCGGGAGTTTACCTCCTATCCGCCCAACCTGGAAGCTGTGCCGCGGATGCTGACCCGCGATTTCGACGTTGTTGTCGTGGATCTGGACAGCGACACGAAGTATGCCCTCGACCTGGTAAAAAGCATCTGTGTCAATGGCTTGGCAACCGTAATAGTTTTTACAGCGCAGACCGATCCGAACTTGCTGCTCAGCTGCATGCGCGCGGGCGCTCGCGAGTTTCTAACACTGCCCTTCGCCCCCGGCACAATGGCCGAGGCTCTTGTTCGGGTATCGACCTTCCGTTTGGCGTTTCGCCCTGAAAAGAAGACCGCCGGCAGGTTATTCGCATTTATAAGCGCCAAAGGCGGTTCCGGGGTTACTATCCTCGCCTGCAATTATGCTGTATCGCTAGCCGAGGAGTCGGGGAGTAGAACCCTTTTCATCGATCTCAACCTCCCGCTTGGGGACGCGGCGATCAACCTCGGAATCAACGCCCGTCACTCGGTTGTCAGCGCGCTTCAGAATTACAAGCGGCTCGATTCCAACTTTCTTTCCGGCTTGCTTGTCCAGCATAGCTCAGGCTTATTCGTGCTTCCAGCGCCAAGCGAACTAGCCTCCACGCATGTCTCCGATGAGGCGATCAACAAGCTGCTGGAAGTCGCCCGCCATGACTTCGATTATGTTGTGGTCGATGCGGGATCGAAACTCGACCTACAGAGCACAAAGCTTTTCGATAAGTCGTCCACAATCTATCTCGTCACACAGGTCGGCATCGCCGAGCTGCGTAACTCGAATCGCGTGATCTCACGGTTCTCCACGATCGGCAGCCCGAAGCTCGAGATTGTGCTCAACAGATACGATCCTCGCACCTTGGAAATATCCGAAGAAAGTGTTACCAAGGCTCTCACCAGGCCTGCTCAGTGGAAGATCCCAAATCACTATACCGCCGTGCGGCAGATGCAGAACACAGCCACCTCGCTCATGCAGGGCGACTCGCAGATCTCACGAGCAATCCGGGAGATGACCAGATCCATTTGCGGCCAGCCAGCTCTCCCGGAAAAGAAGAAAGGGTTCAGCTTCTTCCGGTAAGGGCCAAGTCCTTATGTGTCATTTCCGGCGCTTTCTAATCCCAGCCTTGCCGATTTTCACTATGTTCGCCTGCCATCCGCTTTCCCGTTCTGGAACGGGTTTGCATTCGTTAGCCCTTCCCTGTCATGCGAAGCATGGTTCCCGCGCGACGCCTGAGCATCCTTTCAGAGCTGAACAGTGCTAGCCTTATCCTGAGGCATCTTCTCGCCGCAGTTGGGAGAAATGCACACGAGGCCTGAATCGCTTGGCTGCCCCTCCCACCCAGCGTTTGGAACCCCGCGACCTGATCCGGCCCCGGCGGCCGCAAGTCCAGGCGGTGGCCGTGCAGCGCCGGCGCAAGATCGCAGGCCGGTTCGCGTTGGCTGTATTGCTTTTTCTAGCCATCGTAACCGGCTCTCTATCTGGGCTCATGCTCGTTTACTCCGTCGATCTGCCCCAGATCAACGATCTCGAGCATTTCCGCCCATCGACCACGACCGATCTTTACGACCGCAAGGGGCGCATTATCGGCTCCTTTGCCCTCGAGCGCCGCGAGGTGGTCGGCTACAACGACTTTGCCCCCGTGCTGCGGCAGGCTGTTATCTCCATTGAAGACAAGAGCTTCGAGTCCCACTGGGGCATCAATGTCTTTCGCGTTGCCGGGGCGGTCTGGTACGACCTGCGCAACCACGGACGCGCTCAGGGCGCCTCCACGCTCACCATGCAGTTGGCGCGCAACCTCTTCCTCTCTTCCGAGCGCACCGCCGCGCGCAAGCTCCAGGAGGCGTACCTGGCCATCCAAATCGAGCGCAGCTTTACCAAGCAGCAGATCTTTACCCTGTATGGCAACCAGATCTACCTCGGGCACGGCATGTATGGTTTCGAGGCCGCCTCGCAGTTTTACTTCTCCAAACACGCGCGCGACCTGACGCTGACTGAAGCGGCTCTCCTCGCGGGCCTTCCCAAGGCGCCCGTAGCCTTTTCTCCCCTGTTCTATCCTGAGAAGGCCCTGCGCCGCCGCAACCTGGTACTCACCGAAATGGAAGACGACAAGGCGATCTCCCATTCCCAGGCAGAAGCGGCCCGCAACGCCCCGTTGGGGTTGCATACGGCCCAGCCGGAGATGTCCGCCGCTCCGTGGTTCCAGGAGGAGGTGCGCCAGGAGCTGGAAAAGCGCTTCGGGACCGAGGAGGTCCACGAGGCAGGACTGAGAATCGAAACCACTCTCGACCTGGACATGCAGCAGACCGCCAACCGCGCCGTCGCCGACGGCCTCGCAACCTACGAGCGCCGCCATGGCTGGGTCGGTCACGACGGGCCGGGCAAGCTGGAAAATGTCCTTGCAGCCGGTAGTACGCTCGATGACTACAAGCATCCGGACTGGGCCATGAAGTCCAGCCCCGGCGACTATGTTCATGCGCTTGTTACGCGAACCATGCCCCTCGAGATTCATGCCCGCATCGGCGCCAATCAGCTACTCCTCTTGCCCGAAGACTGGGCATGGACCGGACAGCGCTATGCGGATGCGCTGGTCAAACCAGGCGACGTCATCTACGTCCACCTGAGCAACGCCGTGGAGGGCAAAGCGCGCCGCGCAACCCTGGAGCAGGACTCCGGCGCCGAAGGCTCGCTGATGGCCATCGACAACACCACCGGCGATGTGCTGGCCATGGTGGGCGGCCGAGACTACGCTCTCTCTCAGTTCAACCGCGCCACCCAGTCCGAGCGCCAGACCGGCTCCAGCTTCAAGCCTTACGTCTACACCGCGGCCATCGAGGACGGCGCCAAACCTGACGACACAATCGTCGACGGTCCTGTCAGCTTCGGCAGCTATACCCCCCACAACTACGAGAACGACTACAAGGGCCGGATGACCCTCGTGAACGCCTTCGCCGAGTCGCGCAACATTCCCGCACTCAAGCTGGCCGCACATGTGGGGATTCATAAGGTCATCGACATGGCTCACCGCTTCGGCGTCACCTCGAACATTCCCGCCTATCTGCCCATCGCAATTGGCGCGGTCGAAATCACGCTTCAGGAGCAGGTCGCCTCCTACGCTGTCTTTCCCAACGACGGCCTTCGCGTAACGCCTCGCCTCATCCGCAAGGTTTCGAACGCCGACGGCATCGCCCTCTGGGAAGACAACCCCGAGGTGAAGGAGGTGATCGACCAGCAGACGGCGCGCTCCATGATGATTCTGCTCCGCGCCGTCACCCAGCACGGAACTGGCCAAGCGGCCGCGCAGCTCAATCACCCCCTGGGCGGCAAAACCGGCACCACCAGCGACTACACCGACGCCTGGTTCCTGGGCTTCTCGCCCTCAGTCACCTGCGGCGTCTGGGTGGGGTACGACAGCCGCCAGTCTCTCGGCGATAAGGAGACCGGCGCCAAAGCAGCGCTGCCCATCTGGATGAACGTGATGCGTGTAGCCATCGCCGGCAAGGACGACGAGCAGTTCATCGGTGACCCGGAGACCCCTGCGCTGGAAAAGGCCACGGGGCAAGCGCCTGTTAACTCCACGCCCACAAACTCTGCGACAGCCAGCGCGAAGCCGGTCGCAATCCCAGCTTCAACCGGCCAGAGTGCAAAGGCGCCAGTTCACCCGCTTGCGAACCCCGCATTGCAGCCGGGAGTCGGCGTCAAGCCGCCGGTAAAACCCGCGCTTCCTGCTCAACAGCCCACCCCGGGCAAGCACTCAACTACCACCAATCCAGCGTCAGGAACCGCCCTCTCCCCAGGATAAACCATGGAGCAAGTAGTAGAATTGCCTTGAATTCCGACGTAATCGAGAACAGGGCGCTTCTTAAGCCTGCTTGAGCAGCAAGGACAACAATGGGGGTAGCTAGATGGCCTGGTTTAGCAGCAAGGCCCAACTAAACAAGGTCCACGTAACATTCATTGACGACTTAAGCGGCAAAGTCATTGGAGTTGTTGAAATGCCCCCCGGGGATTTGCCAGAGTCATTTCAGAAACAGACGACTCTGCATCTTGGGGATGTCGACTGGTCTGTCATGCTTGCGACACCGAGTACCCGCTCGGCGTATTCTGAGTCGAAAAAGCTGACCCTCCACCTTCGCCGAATCGAGAAAATGGATCCGAGCAGCAGTATCCTCTATAGTTTGCCGTCCATTTGCGATCGGATTCCACCGCTCGGTGATCGCTCGCTTTCAGTCAACGATTATGTGTTACACGAGGACGACTGGCGCCAGCTTGAGCTTGTGTCAAAGCAATTTACCTCAGAAGCTGACGCGGAGATTAAGTCCATTCGCCAAATTCACGAAGAGCATTCTGTTGGAATGGGATGGCGAAACCTTCATGTACGCAGCCGCATCGAAGAGCCGATTGGGAGTCAAATGACCCTGGCGGATATTGCAAGAATTTTCGATCGACCAAGCGCATTCTGCGGTGTCACCTATGCTAGAGCAAGCGCTCAGATCGAGTCTGGGTACTCGTTCACCGCTCCAGACGGGCAGCAGTTTTATGGTCTCGCGCCGGACGGCAATGTCGCCGTCCTTGCAGTGGCTCAAAAGAAGCTTCTCGACACGCCTTTCCATTCAATCGAATGCCTCGAAATCCTTGCCCGTGAGTTCAGACTTGATTTGGTGCACTGGTGTCGATGTGAGAGGACCGGAAGCAACGACCTGCGTTTCCGAAACATACTTGTCGAAAACGCATCCTGATTGAGCTCTGGAAATAGTGCCTGGGAACCAAGCCGTTGAAAAACAAACCTCCCCGGCAATCCGGAAGCAGCTTCAGCAGGTGTTTCAGGCAGGTACGCCGCTGCCGTTAAACCCGCGCTGCCCGAAAAGACCTGAACGCGAAGACCGCACCCCTCCCTTTATACTGGGATGTTTGCCAATGGCAAACGCGCGGGCCGGGAAACGGCCTGTCGCGAAGGAGCAGTAATTGGCACAGGCAGAGATCGGCATTATCGGCGGCAGCGGGCTTTACTCGATGCCTGGATTCACCAACATGCGCGAGGAGACGGTGGAGACGCCCTTTGGCGAGCCGTCCGACGCGTTTGTGTTGGGCGAGCTGGAGGGCCGCAAGGTAGCCTTTCTGGCGCGGCATGGGCGGGGGCATCGCATCCTGCCCTCGGAGCTGAACTTCCGCGCCAACATTTACGCTTTCAAGAAGCTGGGCGTGGAGCGCATCGTCTCCGTTTCTGCCGTGGGCTCGCTCAAAGAGGAGCACAAACCCACCGACTTCGTCATACCCGACCAGTTCATCGACCGGACCTTTCATCGCATCTCCACCTTCTTCGGCGAAGGGATTGTGGGCCATGTGGCCTTTGGCGATCCTGTGTGCGCCACGGTGGCCAAGGCTGCTGCTGAGGCCTGCGCTACGGTGGGCGTGGTGGGCAAGCTGGGCGGGACGTATGTCTGCATGGAGGGCCCGCAGTTCTCCACCAAGGCGGAGTCGAAGCTCTATCGCAGTTGGGGCGCGGACGTCATCGGCATGACCAACCTGCAAGAGGCGAAACTGGCCCGCGAGGCGGAGATCTGTTACGCCACCGTGGCCATGGTCACCGATTACGATTGCTGGCGCGAGGGGCACGACTCGGTAACCATCGAGGAGATTGTGGCCGTGTTGCACCAGAACGCCGAGAACGCGGCCAAGGTAGTGAAAGCTGCGGTGGCGGCCATGCAGCAAGAACGCAACTGCGCCTGCGCCTCGGCGGCAAAGTATGCCGTGCTGACCGCGCCGGATGCGATTCCCGAGACGGCCAAGGAAAAGGTGGGTCTGCTGTTTGGGAAGTATTTTGGATGGTAGGTCAGGGCTTTAGATTTCACAAGAGGCTTGGCAACTTGAAAGTGGCAAAGGCATGGGACTTTTTCTCATAGTTTTCGGAATCGTGGGAATCTTAGGGGGAATCTTTGGAAAGAACTTCTATGTCGCAGATATCCTTTCGCTTTCTGGGTTCAAACATGAACAGAAAAGGTCCACATGGTCCGGACGCCTAATTTTTCTGGCGGTAGGCGCATTTCTTATTGCGGTGGGGATCAAGTTGCTTATGGCCGCAGAGTAATCTGGGCTACGTGAAGCTACACCCATTCCAGACAAATGGATTTATGACTCAAAGAAGTTTTCTGCAACTAGAGAGGAAAGTGATGGCAATTACCGTAGTAGGCAGCGTTGCCTACGATTCAATTGAAACGCCGGCAGGGCGACGCGAGCGTTGCCTGGGTGGCGCGGCTACTTACTTTTCGCTGGCCGCAAGTTTCTTCACCGATGTGCGCGTGATCGCCGTTGTGGGCGAGGACTTTGGCCCCGAGCAGGAGGCCGTCTTCAAAGCGCGCAAGATTGACACGCGCGGCATTGAGCGGGCAGCGGGCAAGAGCTTCTTCTGGGAAGGCTCCTACATGGACAACCTGAACGAGGCCAAGACCCACCAAACAGACTTGAACGTCTTTGCGGCCTTTGAGCCGAAGATTCCAGAAGCCTATCGCGACTCAGAGTTCCTGTTTCTGGCCAACATCGATCCGGTCTTGCAGCGGCGCGTGCGCGAACAGATGCCCGATGTAAAGCTGGCTGCCGGCGACACCATGAACTACTGGATCAAGGATCATCGCCCCGCGCTTCTCGCCATGCTGAAAGGGCTCGACGTCCTGCTCATCAACGAAACCGAGACCAAGATGCTGGCCGGCAATAACAACCTGGTGCAGGCAGCGCGAGCCGTGCTGGCCCTGGGACCACGTACGCTGGTCGTCAAGCATGGCGAGTACGGCGCGACGGCCTTCTTCAGTTCTCATAGCTTCAATCCAAAGGGTGAAAGTGCGCAGCACCCATTCAGGGCGCCGGCGTTGCCGCTGGAAGAGGTAGTCGATCCCACCGGCGCGGGCGACAGCTTTGCCGGCGGCTTCTTCGGCTATCTGGCATCACAGCGCGAACTGACTCCGGCAGTCTTCCGCCGAGCGATGTTCTACGGCAGCGTGCTGGGCTCTTTCGCAGTGGAGCGCTTCGGCACCGAACGGTTGCAAGCGCTCACCCGCCAGGAGATCGACGACCGTTTCATCCTCTTCCGCGAGCTGACCCACCTTGACTGAGAGTTCCATTCGCCGCATGGAGTGGACGGAATGGCTGGTAGTTCTGGCCGGCTGCGCGGCGGCCTCGATGGGCGCACTGCTGTGGAGCTGGCGGCATGGAGCCATGCTCAACTACGGCGATGCGGTTGCCCACTTGCACATCGCGCGGCGGGTCTTCGATTCGCACCAGCCGCGCCTCACTCAGTTGGGCTCGGTATGGCTCCCGCTGCCGCACATCCTGATGGTTCCATTTGTGCAGGTGTATAGCTGGTGGGCCAACGGGTTTGCTGCGGTGATTCCCGCTGCGCTGGCTTATCTGGCCGCCTGCGCTGGAATCTACCGGCTGGCGCGCCGCTGGCTTCCCCCCGCAGCATCGGCGCTAACGCTGGTTTTCTTCGCTGCCAATCCCAATCTGCTCTATTTGCAGACCACGGCCATGACCGAGCCGCTCTTTTTGTGCGAGACGATCTGGATTGCGGTCTGGCTGGTGGAGTGGCGCACGAGTCTGGACCCAGACCCAGCGCAAGCCCGCCGCTTGCAAAGCTGGATCGCCGCCGCGCTCGTGGCCGCGATCTTCACGCGCTACGACGGTTGGGTGATGGCGCTGCTGGCGTGGAGTTGTATCGGTCTCGCATTGGCCCGCCGCGGCAGATTGCGCTGGCCAGGCTTCTGGGTGGCAAGCGCTCTGGTGGTTGCCGCGCCGATCGCATGGTTCATCTACAACGCAGCCGGCTTCGGCGATTGGCTCTACTTCGCTCGCGGGCCTTACTCGGCCAAGGCGATCGAGATTCGCACCGCGACAGCAGGAGCAGGCCCGCCACATCCAGGCTGGCACAATCCGTGGGTCGCGCTGATCTTCTTCGTAAAGGCCGCGGAGATGGATGCGGCAGCGGTAGCGTGGGGTAACCTGCTGCTGGTGTTGAGCCTCTTTGGCGCCATGTGTGCGTGGATCACAGCCCGCCGGCGGGCATTCGCCTGGACGCTTCTGTTATGGTTGCCGGTTCCGTTCTATGCGCAATCGGTGGCTTACGGGTCGGTGCCTATCTTTCTTCCCGTCTGGTGGCCGCATTCCTGGTACAACACCCGCTACGGTATGGAACTTCTGCCCGCCCTGGCGCTAGGCCTGGGTTTTGCCGCGCAGTTTGCCATCGCGGCAGTGCGGGAATTCAAGCCCCAATGGGCGAGTTACGCAGTCGGCATTCTCTTCGCGCTGGTTGCCTTGAATGCAGGGGTGATGGTGCGCGAGCATCCGCTGGTCTACGTCGAAGGCACAAAGAATATCCATGCCCGCCGGCCATTGGAGGAGCAGATTCCGCCGGCTCTGCGCGCGCTGCTTGCTGTGCGGCCCGGAGCCGTGATTCTGATGGACACTTCGGTCTATCCCAATCTCGTCGCATTCACCGGGATTCCGCTGCGCCAGACCATCAACGAAAGCGACCTGGAAATCTATCGCGCCGCGCTGGACGCACCTGCCGCCCATGCCGCCATCGTGCTGGCCTTCGACGGCGACGAGATCGACCGCGCGGTGCGGGCGCATCCCGCCGGCCTGACCGCGCTCAGACGCTTTTCTGCCCCCGGCCAGCCCTCGGGGACGATTTATGTCTCGGATGCTGCGCTGTTTCAACAGAAATAAGTGAAGGGTCAATTTCCGGACAGCCGACTGCCGCCCGGAAACTCGGAAAGAACGGTGGAGCAGCTCCCTGAGCGCGTTGAGCTATTGGCGGCAACTGAATCCAATGGCCACACCCTACCTAATAACCTCCATACAGAGGTGAGCGTCCAAAAGCGAGAGTAAGTTAGTGTTGCTGCACAACCGGAGTTTGCTCCAGACTCCATGCACTTTCAAGAATACCCATGATGCTTGAAGATGTAGGTTTGGGACCGCCGGGCACGGGAGGGTTCAAACTACCAAAGGCATAAAAACTCGCGCCCTTAACATTCGGATGGGCTGTAGGATTGACTTTGCAGTCGGTATCCCCTGGCAAAGCGAACTGTTTACAAAGCTTTACCCGTGGGCCATACATCTCGTCTTCGCGTGACCAGAAAAGGAAGTGGAACGGCACGCTCCAAATGTGCTTTTCTTTGCCGCCGTAAGCGTACTCAGGACGATCGTCGCCAGGTACAGTTGCCAAGAACACCCTGGCAGATCCAGTCGGCGCAGCAGGAGCGGACGGGCATTCCTGAGGATGCGTGGGGTCATCGGTTGCTTCGGGAAGCTCACATAAAGCGCCTTGAATCGATCCATTGGCGCATGCAATTGCCCATATGAAGCACGCTTGAGACGTATTGAGGAATCTTTCCGAATTGTCCCACCACTTCTGTTTTCTTGACTCAACGCTCTCCGGAGTTAGCTCTCGGCCACCTTCCGTCTTCTCAAGTTTCATTTGTTGTTTAACCGCGTTCTTTACTCCAACTGGCGAACTCTTCGAAGACACAACGAGCCAGTAGTTGAGAACAACGATTGTTGCATGCGGGAAAGACTTCTTCACGTGGTTGAGAGCCACCTTCATGGGCTCTCCACAGTCAGCGTACACGCGTTCCTGTATTTGCGCGGGTGAGGTGTTGTTAAGAAAAGGGAAAATAGGCAGCGCTATATTTGTGGCTCCTACTTCATTGATACAACCATCCAGCAAGACAATCTCCGCGTCCGAATCATTGACAGCCGCGCAGTCGGCCTGCTCCACTGTGGTCGGCCTCTCCGCATCAAGATCGCTTAGAGGCTGGTTGGTGACCGGGTCGAGCGGCAAAAGCTGCCCCTTATCGGGATCAACCCTCTTGAGCCTAGCCGCCGAGTGAGCGAAGGCATCGACAAGAACAGTGCGCTGAGTCTCGTTTGCGACACTTTGACCTACGAGGTAAGCGATCTTATGCTCCGGCTTGTCCCCGTTTCCCCACATTGCGGAGTCGCCAAATGTGACAATCTTCAATGGGAGTTTCGAGCCATCCGCACCCACTCCACTCGTCACAGGGTTCCTAAGTGTCGGCGGACCGCTATATTGTGGGGTAAAAGGACCAAATGGAATCGAATAAGGATGGCCCATCGCATCCTGAAATGCGCATTGCCCGAAGGCAAAGTTTCCACCAGCACAGAGCAGGCAAACAACCACCAATCCAAATATCTGAACGTTTGCGGTCGCTCGAACCACGCACAACGATAATCGACCCGCATGGTTGCGTTTCGTCTTCAGAGACATTGCTTTTCTCCTTGTTAGCATCACCGCATCACGAGCTCTGTGTCTCGTTGTTCGAGACGGAGTGATCGAGGAACTTCCCTGATCCAAGCAAACTTATTTGTTCCGCATCATGACATGCAACGATGGATGTCTGTCTTTTAGTGACTCCGTGATTGCGTTCCAGATATTCCCAACCGCATACCCCGCCGTGCCGGTCCCCGCCCGCTCGAATGTGGCAGACCAAGTTCGTTGAGGCGCAGGCTGATAGGCATTTGACAGTGCCGCCGAGGCCACAGAAGCTGGAACTCCCGACCAGTTAAACGTCTTCGATGACGCTTCTGGCGCAACAATAAATGTGTGCAATGCAGCATAACCAACCCTTTTCCAGATCCCACCCGTCTTTGGAGGGCTGTAATTATCCTCTTGGCCGGAAACTGCCGCAAAGGCGAAATAGCGCATGAATTTACCGTTGACATTGTCACCGAGAGCTACTGCGTAATGGTGCCCATAGCCCACCACGCCGGGGCCATAGCCGGCAATTGGCGACACTAAGTCAGACCAGCCCACCGAGGCTCCCGCCGAAACCGCGGGTTGCCAAAGGGTCTCAGAACTCTTAAAGGTTGCATTCACAAAATCGTCCCGGTATTTATCCAAAGACTGTGAATGTACTGTCATGCAAAAGGCTAGCGGAACACAGGCAAGCACAAGCCCTGCGACCCCGAGGGCTGAAGGACGACCGCACGGAGACGGGCATACTCGCCTCAGGGGCATGGTACCGGCGACTCTAGACGCCGCAGGCAGAGAGAGTTCGGCTAACAATTTTGCGCTCCTCACAGCGTCCGTCCCAGACAGTTACTTGAATCCCTGAGAGCGGAGGGAGATTCACAAACATTCTGTGACAATCAGGCGTGAACCAAAAAGAGGAATTGAGAAGGTTTTCAGGGGATGCGATTCACTTCGGGAGAAGCAAATCAATAACTGGAATTTACGCGCGTCGCTGGAAGCTGTCAAGAGCGATTCGACAAGAAGGAAGCTTACCGATCTGCTGCCAGATAAGTGCTTGCAAGCGCCGATGTTTCCAGAACGGTTTATCGTATGTCGCCTCTATCGGTTGGTGCGAATGATCGCCATGGGTCCCTCCTCGATTCCTGGAGCGGGCGGATGCCGGGCCAACCTGGAAACTGACCCTCTGCCCAAAGATCGCGGCCCTCAACAAACCCTGCCGCACAGTGATAGCATCGGTCATGGAACCACGATGAGCACGGCCCTGCCACAGTTCGCGCAACCCCTCAGCTTCGACAGCTTGCAACAGATGGTGGTGGTGAATGGCGCCATCGGCCGCCTGCTACTCGCCTGCCTGCTGGGCGCCGTCATTGGCCTTGAGCGGGAGATCAATCGCAAGGCCGCCGGCGTGCGCACAAACCTGCTCATCTGCTTGGGAAGCGCGTTTTTTACCCTCCTCTCCGCAGTGCTGGCCGGCGACAACAGCCCTAATAAGGGACAAGTGGCCTCCAACATCGTGCAGGGCATCGGCTTCCTGGGCGCGGGACTCATCCTCCACAATCGCAGCCGCATCAGCGGGCTCACCAGCGCGGCCAGCATCTGGGTCGTCGCCTCCATCGGCATGGCCTGCGGCGCGGGACTCTATGGCGCCGCGGCGGTGGCGGCCATCGTTGTCATTCTGGCGCTGGAGGTGGTCGGTTTCCTTGAGCGGCGCGCAAACCTCAAGATCTACCCGCTCATCTATGAGGCTCGAGGGCGCGACCAGACCCGCATGCTCGTGTCGATTCTGAATGCAATGGACACGGCGGGCGAACGGCTCACTGGCGTGGAGAGCGATGCCATCGGCGAACTCCAGCGGGTGAGCTTCGGGCTGACGGTGACAAAAAAGCAGCATGAGCGCCTGCGCGGAAAGCTGCTCGCCGAGCCCGCAATCGACGCGCTCTTTACCTTCCGCGATCCGGAGGAAGATTGATCCCTTTTACCAAGGCCCACGCCTGCGGCAACGACTTTCTGATTGTGACCGAAGAGGCCGCTCAGGGCTCCGACCCAGCCGAGTTAACGCAACGCCTGTGTGCACGAAACACCGGCATCGGGGCCGACGGCGTCGAGTTCTTTGCCTGGACCGGTGAGAAAGCGGGTCGCATCCGCCTGCACAACGCCGACGGCTCAATCGCCGAGATCAGCGGCAACGGCACACGCTGCGTGGCTGCCTGGATGATGCGCGAGCGCGGTTTGGCGCCGGGAGACGATGTGGAGATTACGACCGATGCCGGGCTGCGGGTCTGCCGGGTGAACGCTGTAAATGCGGACGGCGAGTTCAGCGTGGAAGTGACGGCCGGCATGGGCGTTCCTTCATTCGCGCCGCGCACCGTGATACTGCCCAACAAGCTGGCGATCGCGGGCGTCGAAGTCTCGACCGGCAACCCACACTTCGTCATCGCGGTGGACTATGCCGATTTCGCGGTAGCCGGCCGATCATGGCAGGCCGTAGGCGCGGATATCTGCACCCATCCCGATTTCCCCAGGCAAACGAACGTCGAGTTTCTGCACATCGTCAGCCCAACAGAGATCGAGATTCGCATCTTCGAGCGCGGCGTGGGACCGACTACCTCTTCCGGCACAGGCAGCTCCGCGTGCGCCACGGCGGCAATCGCCATCCATGGCTGCCGTTCGCCGCTCACCGTTGCAGCTCCCGGCGGAGCTCAAACTGTGCATTGGGAAGGCCCCGGCACGGAGCTCAAGCTCACTGGCCCGGCAGCTCTGATTGCCCACGGCGAGGCGTGGTAGATATGGCGCCTTCTGCAGATGCCAATCCACGATTGAAACTCGTCCCAATAGCCCAGGGCGCCGGGGTAAGCGTGATAGCGCCTGCCGCCTCCGCCCGGCTTGACCTCGCCGAGCGAGGCATGAAGCGTTTGCGAGCGCTCAGCTTTGTTCCCCGGCTGGGTCACCACGCCTTCCAGAAGGGTCCGCTTTACTTTGCCGGAACCACTGCGCAGCGGCTGGAAGACCTCCACTCTGCATTTGCCGACCTGAGCTCGAGCGTCGTGATGTCCTTGCGCGGCGGCTACGGCTCCAACTATCTGCTTGACTGCCTCGATCTCGAATTCATCCGCAAGCATCCCAAACCATTCTTCGGATACAGCGACCTGACCGGCATTCAACTGCGGCTGCTCGACCGGCTCGGGCTCCCCGCGTTTCATGGGCCCATGGTGGCAGCCGATTTCTCCAGCGAGAAAGGCGTGCATCTACCCAGCTTTCAGTTGGCGCTGGCCGGCGTGCCGTACAGTTTAGGCCCGGCCGAGGGTTTGCGTGTATTGAAACCAGGCCTGGTCTTCAACAAAGTTCGGGGTATCTTGTATGGCGGCTGTCTCAGCATCCTGGTTTCGCTGCTTGGCACGCCGTATGAACCGCAGACAGAGGGCAAGCTGCTCTTCCTTGAAGACACAGGCGCCAAGCCATACCAGGTCGACCGCATGTTGTGGCAACTGCGCCAGGCAGGCAAACTGACCGGCGTGCGCGGAATCATATTCGGCGAGATGCTGGATTGCGTCTCGCCAGGGGCGTCCCCCAATCTGCTCGAAGAGGTGATTCTGCGCGTGTTCGAGGATTTCGACGGCCCCATCGCCATCGGTTTACGCAGCGGCCATGTTTCGTACGGCAACGTAACCCTGACGCTTGGTGTAGAGGCCGAGTTGGCCCTCACCGATACGGCCGAGCTGCACATGCTGCAACCGGCGGTTACGCCATGACCTCAGTCTCCCAATCGCCCCGGCACATTCATCTCAGCGGCATCTGCGGCACGGCCATGGCCTCGCTGGCCGGGCTTTTGCAGTTGCAGGGCCACCAAATCACCGGCTCCGACAAGGCTGCCTATCCGCCCATGAGCGATCTGCTGCGCGGGCTCGGCATCCCCATCCTGGAGCCTTACGCCGAATCCAACCTCGATCCCGCGCCGGACCTCGTGGTCATCGGCAACGCGCTCTCCCGCGGCAATCCCGAAGTCGAGCGTGTGTTGGACCAGCGCATTCCCTTCACCTCGATGGCAGCGCTCTTGCGCGAGGAGTTCCTCGTGGGCCGGGAGTCGCTGGTTGTCGCCGGCACCCACGGCAAGACCACCACCACCAGCATGTTGGCGTGGATTTACCAGTTCGCGGCCGCCAAGAATCCGGCACAGGAGCCTTCATTCCTCATCGGAGGTGTGGCAGAGAACTTCGGCTCCAGCTTCCAGCTTCGGCCTACGCGCACTTTTATCGTCGAAGGCGACGAGTACGATACCGCCTTCTTCGACAAAGGCCCCAAGTTCCTGCACTACTTTCCCGATGCGCTGATCCTGACCCATGTCGAGTTCGACCATGCCGATATTTATATGGACCTTGAAGCGGTCAAGACAGCCTTCAAGCGGCTGGTAAACCTTGTCCCGCGGCGCGGCGCGATTGTGGCCTACGACGGCAGCACCAACGTCACTGAATGTGTGGCTGGCGCACTTTGCCGTGTCGAGCGTTACGGCTTTACCGCCAGCGCCGACTGGCGCATCCAGAACCTGCGCCATGAAAACGGCCTCACTCGCTGGGAGGTCTGGCGCGGCGGCGCACTGTGGGCCGAGTTGGAGATGGCCCTTGCCGGCGAACACAACGCTCTCAACGCGACGGCGGCGGCAGCGCTGGCCTCAGGGCAGGGAATCGGCAAAGAGGCGATTCAAGAGTCGCTGGCGACCTTCAAGAGCGTCAAGCGCAGGCTGGAGGTGCGAGCGGAGGTAGGCGGCGTCACCATCATCGACGACTTTGCCCACCACCCCACGGCCATTCGCGAGACGCTGCGGGCGCTGCGCTCCGTCTATCCGCAATCCCGGCTGTGGGCAGTCCTGGAGCCGCGCTCGAATACACTGCGCCGCAAGGTGCTTCAATCCGATCTAGTGGCGAGCCTGCGCCTGGCCGACCGAGTCATTCTGGCCGGTATCTATCAGCAGCAGCGTATCCCCGACGCCGAGCGACTGCATCCGGAAGATGTGGTGCTTGCGCTCAACGCCGCGGGAACAGAGGCCGAGCTTTGCCCCGATGTGGAAGCGATCGTCAACCGAATCGCGCCCCGGCTCGAACCCGGTGACGTCGTCGCCATCCTTTCCAATGGCGGATTTGACGGGATCTACGAGAAACTGCCAGCGCGCCTTAGAGAACACTTCCCCGACTGCGCCAATGCCGAGGGCGAAAGACTCGCATGATCTCCTCTTTGGTGCTGCTGGCCACGATTCTCGCTCTCGGAATTCCCTCAGCGGTGATCTTCATTCCATGGAGCATCGTCACCGGCAATGTGATGCCGCTCTACAACGCCACACAAACGATCGTGCGCATCGGGTATCGTCTGGCCGGAATACGCGTGGTGACCGAGGGCGTTGAGCGCGTGCCGGCGGGGACGGCGTGCATCTTCATGGCCAACCATGTCTCCAATCTCGATCCGCCGGCTCTGATTCCGCGCATTCCCGGCCGCACCTCAGCCTTCTTGAAGCGCTCGCTGATGAAGATTCCGGTCCTCGGTATCGCTTTCAAACAGGGGGAACTCATCGCGGTCGACCGAACAGGCAACGCGGCGAGCGCGCAGGAGAGCGTAGCCGCCGCCAAGCGCCTGCTGGAGAAGGGCGTCCACATCACCACGTTTGTAGAGGGCACCCGCTCGAGAGACGGCCGCTTGCTGCCCTTCAAAAAAGGCCCGTTCTATCTGGCCATGCAAACCGGCGCGCCGTGCATTCCGGTTTCCATATGGGGCACCGAGACCATGATGGCCAAAGGCTCCATGCGCATTCGTCCCGGCACGGCGCACATCGTCTTCCACGCGCCCGTATTCCCCGGCGATTATGCGACACGTGAAGAGCTGCTGAAAGCAGTGCGGGCAGCAATCGCCTCGGGGCTGCCGGAGTGGATGCGGGGTTAGGAAACCGAGCCATTTACGGCTGCACGATTGCGTTATAGCCGTCGCTCATCAGCTTCTGGCCCCATTTATTGGCCTCGGCGCGGCTCGTGAACGGGCCGATCCGCACGTGAATCAAACTGTCGGTATCGCGGCGGGCAGTCACCGCATAGCCGCGCTTGCGCAGGGCATTCACCAGCACATCCGCGTCTTCCGGGTGGGAAACGGCTGCGATCTGGACCATCACCGTACCCGCCGGCGCAACCGACTGCGACGCGTTGATCCCTCCCCCCATTCCGGTCGCCAGCTGGGCCGGGTTCGCCGCCGGCGCCAGTGCGGGCCGGACTTGATTTTGGCTTATAGAGGAGCCGGCCGCCGCGGCGGGATCCGCATTCTGTGGCATCGCAGCTGAATTTGCATCGGAAGACCCCTGCGACGCCAAAGTGTCCGAGTCACCCTCCAACGCCGACGCTACGTCTGCTTGCGAACTCGCCGAAGGCTTGGCCTGCACACAATTGGGCTGTGTAGACGACTGCGAGTCGGGAGCGGGCTTCATCTCGGCGGAGGAATCCTGCGAGCCGCGATGGCCCATGGTATACCCCAAGCCAAAGACGGCCGCGCCAACCAGCAACAGGATTAAGATGATGCCTATCAGCGTGGCCGGACCCAGCGTCACGTCAGTGTAATGAGGCTGCTCGACCGGCTCAAGCTCCTTGTCATTAAACGCTCCCCTCATACAAGTCCTCTTGCCTACGGCGATTTAGAAAACTGGCCCGGTTATCCTCGCGCGGTACAAGAACCACGTTCCGTGAACGGTCGTCGCGCCGACATGCCATGCCACTTGCCAAGTCCCATCCGAAGGGGGCCGGACAGGAGGCTATCTGCTCTAGTGGTGTCCGCCACAAATACAGTCATTTTTCAGTGGTCACGAAATGGACATTTTATCTACCAAAACCATCCCTCAGTGGCTAAAGCCACACTCATTTCAGGCTGCTTACGGCACGGCTGAAGCCGTGCCCTTTCAAAACGAATAAACGACCATCTGTGTGGCGGATACCACTAGTCTACGGCTTCTCGGGAGATCCCTTTCCCGAGATTGCGAACTTATTCAACAACGTCAGTAGCTCCATAGGAAGCGGGAAAACGATCGTAGTGTTCTTTTCCACGCCAATCTCTGTAAGCGTTTGCAGGTAGCGCAATTGTAAAGTCATCGGTTGCGTGGCCATGAGCGTGGCGGCATCCACCAGCTTCTGGGCGGCGTTGAACTCGCCTTCGGCATGGATGATCTTCGATCGCTTTTCGCGCTCCGCCTCGGCCTGCTTGGCCATGGCGCGCTGCATCTGATCGGGCAGGTCCACCTGCTTGACTTCGACGGAGACGACCTTGACCCCGAACGGCTCGGTGCGCTGGTCCATGATGGACTGGATGCGCAGGTTCAGCTTGTCGCGATGGCTCAGCAGTTCGTCCAGCTCCACCTCGCCCAGCACAGTGCGCAGCGTAGTCTGCGCCAGTTGCGAGGTCTGATAGACGTAGTTGGCCACCTTGATGGCGGCATCGTTGGGGCTGACCACGTAAAGCGTAACCACCGCGTTCACCTTGATGGTGACATTGTCGCGGGTAATCACGTCCTGTGGCGGAACCTCGAGCACATCCTGTCGCAGCGAGATGCGCACCATCTGTTGCACTGGCTTGAAGACAAAGATGATGCCCGGGCCGTAGGGCTGCGGCGAGACGCGACCCAATGTGAAGACGACTCCGCGCTCATACTCGCGCAGAATCTTGATGCAATTGAGCATATAGAGGACGACGATGGCAAACAGAATCCCAATTACAGCTAGCATTTGACTTCCCTCACTCAGCACGGATTGTACTCCTGCGGGTTGATCGCAGTCTTTCTTGAAAACACGCTCTCGCTGGCGCCAAATGGGTTGCCAAAACGTTCTACACCTGAGGCTCTGGCTATTTGCTCTGCTCACCTGGAGTCACATGCAGCAGGTACTGCTCATGCCCCACCACACGTAGCGAGCTGCCGGCTGCCACTGGTTCCGATGCCAGGGCCTGCCAAATCTCGCCCTCGACGAGCACATGGCCTTCTGGCGTCAACGGCTCCATGGCCGTGGCGGAGCTGCCGACCAGCGCATCCACGCCCAGCCGGGTCTTCATGCGCCGGGAGCGCACCGCGAGCCGCACCAGAAGGACCGTAATCGCACCAAATCCCAGGCTCACTCCGATGGCTACGGCTGGGCTGATTCCCATCTCCGGCACCGGCGCGGCTACCAGGGTAAGCGTCCCAAAGGTCAGACAGAGGATTCCCGCAATGGCCAGCACGCCATGGCCGCCGAACTTGGCCTCGAGCAGCAGCAGCACCAGCGCCGCCACCAGAAGCAGCACGGCCGTGTAGCGGATAGGCAGCAGATTCAGCCCAAAGATCGCCAGCAGCACCATCAGCGTGCCCAAAGCGCCTGGAACAATGGTACCCGGTGCGTTAAATTCCAGATAAATGAGCAGCGCTCCGCCCACAAGCAGCAGCAAAGCGATATTGGGGTTCACCAGCCAGCCCAGCAGTCGATCGCGCATTGTGGGCTGCACCACTTCAATCCGGGCCCCGGCCAGGTGCAGCACCAGCTTGTTCCCGTCCATGCGGGTGATCGTGCGCCCATCCAGGGCACTCAGTAGTTGCCATTCGTCGTTGGCGGTCAGGTCGATCAGGTGCTGGTCCAGGGCCTCCTGGGCTGTGTAGGAGTGCGAAGAGTGAACGGCGGCTTCGGCAGCCTCGGCGTTGCGGTTGCGCCGGGTCACATAGGATCGCAGGAAGGCCTCCGCGTCATTCTCGATCTTCTGGCTCATCGTCGCGTCGGGCTCTCCGCCGAACTCGATTACAGGGTGAGCCGCTCCCGCATTGGTGCCCGGAGCCATGGCGGCTACGTCCGCCGACTCCAATAGAAAGAAGCCGGCCGATCCGGCTCTTGCGCCTCCCGGAGCCACATAAACGATCACTGGAACGCGTGAAGCGATGATCGCGCCCACCATGCCTCGGGTCGAGTCCAACAGCCCGCCGGGGGTATCCAACTCCACCAGCAGCGCCTGAGCGCCGTCGGAGTTGGCCCGCGCAATGGCCTGGTCGAGCTGCCCCGCACTGACCGGCTGAATGGTGTCGGAGAGGACAAATTTCTCCACGAGCGGCTGTTGGGGCTGTGGTTGCTGGGCAGGAGCTGCCGCGCCAAGCCCAAAGGCTCCGAGAAGCGCCGCCGCGCCCAGATGAGCTGCGACCCGAACTGCGAACCCGCAAACATGCTGCACCATGGCTTGCTCCTTCAGGGCCAGCTGTCCGGCCTACTTCTTAAGCCCTTCCCTGGCTTCGATCTGCCGGCGAAGTTCCTGGGCCGCCCGATTCGCCGGTTCCAGATTCAGGGCGTCTCCCGCTTCTTTGTCTGCCTCGGTCAGGTGGCCTCCGGCAAAATCCAGCCTCCCCAGCACCAGATACGCGTCGATTGAGGGCTCGATCTTCAGGGCTGCAAGCGCCTCGTTCCGTGCGGCCCCTGCATCGCCGGTCCGCTCACGCACCTCGGCCAGCCCGGCGTGCGCCTGGGCAACCTCTCCGTCGGCAGCCACAGCGGATAGGTAGAGCCGTTCGGCCTCGAGCAGCAACCCGCGGTCAAGGTAATCCTTTGCCCGGCCGGCCAGCATCTGCGCCCGCTTGAGCGGCGTGAGCTGGGCCAGGCGCGCGGCATCCATTTCGTCCAGCATCTGCGCTGCCTGGCGGAAGGCAACGGCATCGAAGTTACGCTCAATCCGTTCCAGAGGATCGGCCTTCAGTTCGGCCTGCCCGCTCGCATCCGGACTCGGATTCGCCCCCGCAGACCCGTTTGGGCTTTTCCACGCCTTTTCGAGACCCTGGGCTTCGCCGTCGTTGGGCCTCAGCCGCAGGCACTGGGCCAGCTCGGTGAGAGCCTCGGCGGCCTTTCCTTGCCGCTTCCAGCTCACCGCCAGGTTGAAGTGATAATCGGCCGCGTTTGGATCGGCGGCCTCAGCCTGACTAAACAGCGCGATGCCGTCATGGCCCTGCCGGCTAACAGCAACCCCTTCGTTATTCAATACCGGGGCCAACGGCAAAACCCGGGCCACGCCGTCAAATGCCTCTTCGGCCTTTCGGTAATCTCCTGAAAACAGCAGCGACAGTCCGCGATAGAATCCCGCTTCCAGCGCGTCTGCCCCATGCAACTGGGGATCGCCGCGCCCCACCTTCGCAAATGCCGCCGCGGCCTCCTCGTATTGCTGGCCGTTGTAGTCCTCGCGCCCCAGCGCCATCCAGGCGGGCGAGAACTCCGGACTCAGCAGGACAGATTGATTCAAATGGCGCAAACGCTCGGCCTGATCGGGCTCCGTGATGCCGCGGACGTATTGCTCAAAAGCGTCCAGCCGCAGCCCGGCGCCAGCAGCCACAAATGTCTCCTCGGACCCGCTGAAGCCGGGGTCGAGCTGGCCGGTCAGCTTCCACGCCAGCGAGTCGAAAACAGAAGCCAGGTCGCGCATCTCGCCGCGCTCGCTCACGGGCTCGCTCATCCGCAGGTGCGGCACGTCCACCACTTGCGCCTGGGCCACGATGCCGGTGCCGTCGGTCAGATAGCTTCCCACCACGATCGAATCCGCGTCGAGAGTCTCCGCCAGCTTGAGCGAACTGGCCCGCGAGGGATGAAACCCCTGCGGCAGTCCCAGGTGATCCAGCGCATACCGCCGGTCCTCGCGGCTCATCGGCGCAAAACCCGCCGATGCAAACCGGCTGCTCAGAATCTCCGGCGCCGCCTCGCGAACCCATTCCAGGCTCGGCTGCCCCGAGCGGTTGTCGAACGGCAGCACGAGCAGAATCCGGCCGCGACCCGCCGCAGAGCCTTCTGGACGGCTCTCCGCAGGCGCCTGAGCGCGAGCAGAAACCGTCGCAGCCATCATTCCAACGATCATTATGGAGAGAGCCAATGCAAGCCCCAGCCCAGCTCGGGCAACCACCAGCTCAACCCGCCCTATACGCGATGAAAAATAAGTTTGCACGACAGGGTGATTATAGGTCGTTGACCGCATTCGCGTCGGTTACTTTGCCCGATCCGGTATCCGCAGCACCGCCTCAAACTGCCGATTGAACCGGATCAGCGCAATCCACTGACCCTGGTCTTCCTTCTTCCACACCAGCGTTCCGCCTAACTCTCTGACAATCTCCTCGGGCGGCAGGTCGTGGTGCAGGCCAAAGTAGCGCTCGTCCATCTCCTGGCTCATCGCACCCAAGCTCAACAGCGGCTTGGGCGGATCGTACTTGGTGGAGAACACCAGCGCCGCCGAGTACTTCTCCGGCTCAGCCCCGGCGCGGGCAATCTGCGCCGCAGTGAAGTCCTCCAGCCGGTAAACATCATAAGGTTGCTTGAGATAGCCGAGTTCGGGCCTGGCCAGCTCATCCGACATCGGCCAGGCAGTCAGCACCGTCGCGCCGCGATAGAGTTTATTGAGCTGGGCGATGCCTGCCTCATGCAGCCGGACTACGTGCATGTAGGCCAGGTTGTCTTCCGGCGCAAATCCGTAAGGCGGATTGATAAACAGCCCCATCGTAAACGCCGCCGCAGAGAACACCGCCAGCCCTTGCCAATACGGAACGCGCCGATAAAACGTGGTAACAGCCACCAGCAGCACCAGCGGATACATTGGCAAGAGATAGCGCGTAAGCAGCGCGCCGCCCAGCACGCTGAAGAGCAGCGCATTCGTCAGCAACAGCAGAAAAATCCGCCGTTGCGCCGAAGCGCCGATCCCTGCCCGCTCATGACCCCCGGCGTCGGGGCGAAGATCCAGCAGCATGGCGGCAACGGCCATCAGCACGGGAACAAACAGGTTCATATGCGCGGTCAGGTGCAGCACCCGGTGGCCAAAGGCGGCCAGCATCCGCAATGGATCGAGATTAGCCTGCGCGTTATAGCGCAGGAACTCAGGATTCCCGAACAAGAAGCCGGTCTTCGCATAGTGCCAGGTGTACCAACCGGCCAGCGGCAGCACGCAGCTTGAGAGCCACGCCGCCTCGCGCAACAAACGCAAACGCCGCGGCGGACGAGATCGAAACCCTTCCACCAGGCTCACCACGGCCAGCGTCAGCGGAATGGCGATGGCCGTCTCCTTGCACAGCGCGGCCCCGGAAAACCATAGCGCCGCCGCCCACGGCTTGCCAGATTCATCGCGATCCTGGCCGGGAAGCGCGCACACAAGCCCCCATAGCGTGCAGGCAGCGGCAAAGATATCCGCGTGGGCCAGCGTGCTCTGGGCAAACCAGATGGGGTAGATGCCAGTGAGAACCACGGTCCAGAAAGCGACCAGGCCCACGCCGACCAGGCGCATGGCCAGCCGCCAAACCGCCAGAAGTCCCAGCGCCGCCACCATCAGGACAGCTTCGCGCGTCACCTCGGGAGAATAGCCGGAAAGCTTCCACCACAGCGCCAGGTAGATGCTGGGCAGCGGCGGATGCGCGTTGGTCAGCGTGGTAATCGGAATCAGCGAGCCGGTGCGAAAAAAATCCCAGGCGGCAGGAATGTAGTAACCCGCTTCGTCCCAGTAGTAGGGTAGGCGCAGCAGCATGAAGTGGCTGAGGTAGAGCACCGCGAAGACTACGGGATAAATCATCCAGATGGGCAGGGGCGCGTCCCGCCGCGGCTGCATCAATCTAGTCCAGCGCAAGCAATGACTCCTGGGAGCAGACGGGCAGCTCCGGCTCTAATTGATCGGTCCTTGCGGAAAGTTGTGGCTCTGCGGCTCCAGGTTCAGCGTGCCGAAGGCCTGCTCGTACTGCGACAGATTCTGCCCCAGCACGTTCCACAGGGCTTTGGCCTGCTGCGGGCTCAGGAAGATGGCCTGGTGGTTGCGGATGGTCACCTGGTCGGGGCTGGCGCTCGATGCCAGGCCGAAGACAAGCTGGAAGTCCCACACGCTCACGCGCACCTGCACGCTGTTGGCATAGGACTCGCGGTAGTCGGAGGTTAAGGCAAGGCTCAATTGGGGCTGCTGCGCGGATTGACTCATGATTACACCAGATTACTCCGGTCGGCGACCGGATGCTCTCCAAGACCCACCTGTCGCCTACTTGTTTCCCACCTGCGCTGGATCCCAATTGTCGTTGCCACGCAGAAAGACCGAGGGGTCAAACTGCTTTTCCTGCTCAGGGGAGAGAAAATGCGTGTGTGGATCGCGCTGGTCGTGGTGCGCGCCCGGCCCGGTCGAATTGTATTCGGCGTAAAACACCGTGTCGAGTGAATGCGTTTCCCCTGGGTGCCACTCGCGCCATCCTGCCGGATCGATCTTCTCGCCCATCTCCGTATTGAGATAAATCACGGTGGCATAGGGCCGCCACGGCCGGCCCAGAAAAATCGGGCCGGTCACCGCCGGATCGGCAGTCAGCTTGCACCGGTTGATTACATAGCCCGAATCCTGCTCTGGAGAATGCTTCGACTGCGCCGTTATATATCCCCCGGCGTGCGGCGTGCTATGAATCTCGCAGCGATCGAAGACGGCCTTGCTATCTCCAAAGATGAAATCGACGTTGCCCTCGATATAGCAGTCAGAAAAATACTGCCGGGACGGAATGCAGTTCTGTCCGCTCGAAGAGCAGGGGCGGTTGCCGGCGTATACGGTGTCCTGGTTGCCGAGCAGGCGCACATTGCGAAAGATGGCGCGGTCGCCCGTAACCAGCAGCGCCAGGGCCTGAGAGCCCACTGAAACCTGCTCATGCGTGGCGTTGAAATCATTCTGGAAGGTAATGTTCTCCGCAATAAAGTTGTCTGCGGTCACATTCACCGTGGCTGAGTGAAGAGTTCCGCCAGCCGTGCCCGCGCTCTTGTCCATCACCACTACGGTCTTTGCGGCGTCGCTATTGGCGCTGCGCAGGCGGATATTCGGTTTGTCCACGGTCAGTACTTCACGGTATATCCCAGGAGCAACCAGCACCAGCGCTCCGTCCTTTGGCGCGGCATCCAGCGCGCATTGGATCGAGTAGAAGTCGCCGGTGCCGTCAGCAGCCACATACAGGGCTTTGTCCTGCGACGCAATCACTCCATGCTTGGCCGCGACGCGGGCTTGCGGCGTGACACAGGGCGTGGGAATCTGCGGCTCGGCTACCTTGGGAGTGTCCTGCGCCGACGCAGCCACGCCTGACCACACCAGAGCTACAGTGAAGAACGAAGAGAAACGCAGCGAACGCATGGTATGCTCCGATCGGTAAGGCTGTGTGCCGTGCCTGTTTGACGCAGTTTTCCGCCCCAGTGAGCTGATGATCTGCAACATCAACTTTACAAGACCTTCATGCGAATCCGTTGGGCGGCGCGCGTACAGAAAGACGGCCCCCTTCCACAAACGGAACGCGGCGCGAGGCTTGTAAGCCTCGCGCCGCGTTTCTTGCCGGTTGGTAAAGCTTAGAACACGATACGCGCGCCGAGCTGTACCTGGCGGGGTTGAGCGGTCGAAGGCACTCCAGTGACGTAGCCGAAAGCGCCGGAGACACCCGAAGTCGCGCTGGTAACGTTGGGTGTCGCGAAGACCGCGTGGTTGAGAGTGTTAAAGGTTTCAAAGCGCAGTTGGATGCTGGCCTTCTCTGGAATCTTGAAATTCTTCAGGATCGAGGCATCCATGTTGTTAAAACCGTCCATCCGTACCCATCCAAGAGTTTGCGGGAACGTACGGTAGTGGTTGTAGAAGTTCGCGTTGGGCACGGCGGAGTTGTACACCGATCCGTCGCAAACATCCGTTGCCGGGCAGGCGCTAGCGCCCTCGACAAAGATGTTGGACGCATTGACCAGCGCCGAATTGCCCGTGCCCGTCAGACTCGTGCTGCGCGGAGCGCTCTTGATGTTCCTGACGGTCATGCCCGGCTGCAAGGCAAGGTCGCTCGAGAAGTAGATGGGAGCGCCGGTCTGGAACTGGTAGATGGAGTTGATGACGAACCCGCCAAAGATCTCGTCCATGATCTTGCTGTCCCCAAAGCTGATCAGCTTGCCCCGGCCGAGTGGCAGGTCATAGGTTCCACCAACTGTGAAATGGTGGGTGTGATCGAAAGGTGAAACACGCTTTGTGAGTTGAACATCCTGGTCGTTGAGGCGGGTGTCTTTCTCAAGCAGCTTGGCGAAGCTATAGTTCCCGGTTAGCGTCAAGCCATGCTTGGCGCGCTGCTGAATGTGGATCATGCCGCTGTTGAACCAGGACTGCCCGATGGTCTCGTTCTGCTCTGCGACGGTTGCGCTGCCGAACTGCGGATAGGGCACCAGCAGGTTGCTGAGGGACGTAGTAGCACCGTTATAGCTGCTGACGCCGTTGGGCAGCAATCCAGCGAACGGGTTGGTAACAGCGGTGCCCACTGCCGTATGCAGATTGAAATCCGTATACGGATTGGTGGTGAGGTATTGCAGCTCCGTTGCGTTGATGTTCTGCGTGTTGACCGGCAGGTGCGTGGCATGGTTGCCCACGTAGAGCACCTCAAGCAAAGTGCTGTTGGTGAGCGATTGTTGCACGCCCAGGTTCCAGCGCTCCGAATAGGGATCGTGCTGCACGGGCGCCAGGAAGCTGACCGCCGCGGGTGACCCCAGGAAGGTGCTGGCGCCAAGCGACGAGCCCGCCGGCTGTGTGTATCCGTTCGGGAACGGATTGCTCAGCGTGTTGAGGCTCGTAAAGTAGGAGTTGCTTGTGGCCGCATACGATGTTGAGGCGCTGAAACCTTCCTGGTTGTTCAGGGCGTTGGAAGAGTAGGAACCGGTTGCCGCCAGGCTGGCCAGTGTCTCAGGCTGTAAGAAGATGCCGCCGCCGCCGCGGATCACCATCTTGCTCTTCAGGAAAGATGGGTTGTATGAAAAGCCGACACGAGGGCTCCAGAATCCGCTGTTCACGGCATACGGAGCGCCTCCGTTTCCGCTGGGGAAGGTCAATCCACCCAGCGTGTTGAAGGTGGTTCCGTTCACGGTCACGGTGGTGCCATTCGAGGTTGCTGTGTCTTTCGGGCCCGTTGTCGCAAAGGCAGTGGTCGCCGCGGCCGAGGCAGCGTTCGTGGCCGCCGGGTTGAAGCCGTTCACAGTGCGCCCAAACTTTTCGCTATAAGGTGTGTCGATATCGAAGCGCACGCCCAGGTTGACTGTCAAGCGGCTGCTCACCCGCCAGTCATCCTGGATGAAGGTTCCGATGTAGTAGGAGCGATAGTCGGCTTTGGTATTCAGGTCGTACTCGCCGGCGGTGGGCAGACCCAATTCGAGGGAGGACAGATCGCCGCCAACCGTCGCGCCTGTGCCGGCCGTCCCGATGTTGTCGAAGCTGTTTGCGAAGGTGAAGCTACCCGAGGAGTCGCCCATGTTCTGCACCCGGAGGCGATATTGGCGGCCGTCGAAGCCAACCTTCAAGGTGTGCTTGCCATACAGCTTCACCATGCTGGCAAAGACCTGGTAGCTGGTGGTGGGATCGATGGCCGACGAGGTATCTCCGAGGCACTGGAAGCTCGTGAAGCTGCCGCAGGTTCCCATCGAAATGAAAGGCAACTGCACTTCCGTGCTGCCCGTGGCCAGGTTGGCGGGCAATCCAACACTAGCCGGTGAGTAGGCCTGCGAGAGCGCTCCGTGAACTTCATTGAAGAATGTCCAGTTGAAGCGCACATCGAAGACCGTAGAAGAATTCAATGTGACCACATCGTCCAGCGTGGTGCCGAAGTTCTCGCGAAGCAGGGTGGTTCCTGTAGTGTTGTTGCCGAAGTAGTTGTTCTTGACCTGGGTGCGATGGTTATGGCGGTAGTCGAAGAACACGTGATTGCGGTCGTTCAGGTTGTAGTCGAGACGGCCGAATTCGTTGTCGTACGTGTCTATGCTCGGCGCATTGCTGTTGTAGTTGTTCGTCCCATTTGGCGAAGCCGTGGCGTTCGGCTCTGGGTAAAGCTTCAGGTAAGCAGCGGCGACGGGATTGATGGTGAGGCCCGCATTGGCCACGGAAGAGCAGTAGCTCGAAGCGTTCGTCAGGCAGTTGTTCGGAACCGCTGTGCGCGTAAACTTGCCCCCGCTCAGCGTGCCGGTGCCCGGTATATAAAGCTGATTGGCAGCCCCGCCAGCCGTACTGGCCAGCAGCGCGGAGAAATCACCTTGACGCTCGGCGTCCGTAGGTACGGTGGTCAACTGTGTTGCCGGTGTATTGTCCTTCAGCCCTTCCCAGGCAAAGAAGAAGAAGAGCTTGTTCTTGCCGTTGATGACCTTGGGAATCCAGACGGGGCCACCCGCTGTCAGGCCGTACTGATTGAAGTGGAAGGTTGGAGTTGGCTTGGCAACGCCGCTGCTCTGACGAGGAGCCGAATTGAAATACAGATTCGCATCGATATTCGGAATCTGGTTGAACTCATACATGGTGCCATGCAGGCTGTTGGTGCCGCTCTTGGTGACCTGGTTGATGACGCCGCCGATGGTGTGTCCGAATGACGCGTCGGTGTCGAACGGCCGCACGGAAACTTCCTGCACCGTATCCTGGGTCGGGCTGTAAGCCTGCGCTCCGAGCATCGTGAGATCGGGCGAGCCGTCCAGCAGCACTTCGCTCACCTGGTTCGGCGTTCCGCCGATGCTCCAGGAGTTGGCCGCGTTGTTGTCGAACGGGTGCGTGATTCCAGGAGCCGACGTGGTAACAACGCCCACCGAAAGTGTGGTGAGCACGACCGGGGTGCGGCCGTTGAGTGGCAGATCTTCAACCGACTCGGTCGAGATGACCTGTCCAATGGATGCATCGGCCTTATCGACGAGCGGCGCTTCGGCCGTCACCGTCACCGTCTGAGACGCGCTGCCAATTGCCAAGGCCAGGTCGATGATCGGGTGCTCCTGCGCTTGTAGCGTAACGCCGGTCCGCGTGTAGGCCTCAAACCCGTTCTTATTCGCCGTGATCGAGTATTCTCCCGGCGCGAGGAAGGGCACCACATATTGCCCTGCCTTATCGGTCGTGGTCTTGTTGGTGGTTCCGGTCTGCGTTTCTACCACCTCAATGCTGGCGCCCGGCACTACAGCGCCGCTTGGGTCGGTAACGGTTCCGCTGATCGTTCCACGGAACTCCTGCGCAAATGCGCCGTGTGGGAGCAGAAGCAGAGCACAAATCAACAGGGAGAACAAACCTGCCACTGCGCTCCAGACGCCACTGCTCTGTTTTTGTGTCAGTTGCTGTTGACCATGATTGTTGCGATGCCGGACAACGCCGATCCGGTATTTCTGTTTTTCTAGGACCAATTGACTCATGTTGCCTCCATAAGAGTTGCTGATTCGCTTCGGTTCTTGACTCATTGATCGAAATTCCGCGACAAAATAAACGATAGTGGTCTGACCAGTTTTTGCGGAATGAACAGTATCCTGCTTCCAATCAACCATTGTCAACAGGGGTCCTTGGTTCGTCACTCGACTGCGCGGGCATTGATGCCCAGCTTCTGTTCGCCGCAACCCTCGATCACCTTTCCGGTATACGTTCTCTTCTGAGTTCTCCTGCGCCAAACACGTTGTTGGTCAGACCTCTAAACCGGTAAAATGGTCGCTGCTTCTATTTCTACCCGCCAGATTGCGCAGGAGTTAGAATCACGCCATGAAACCCGTCGTGCATTTACTCGTTGCAGGCGTTTTGTCCATCTGCTGGGTGGGCCATTCGCAGCCCCCCGTTCAGAACGGGCCTCATCCGGCCGGCAAGATCAGAATCGCCCTGGTCGGCGATTCCACGCAGACCGAGAACGCCGGCTACGGGCTTGGCTTTTGCGCCAACCTTACCGGCGAAGCCATTTGCATCAACGACGCCAAGGGCGGCGCGAGCACCAAGACCTACTACAACGAGGGATACTGGGCGAAGGCGCTGGCCGACAAGCCGGATTACATGCTGATCCAGTTCGGCCACAACGATGAGGAATCGAAAGAGCATCTCGCGCGAGAGACAAATCTTCAGGCTGAATACCCGATAAACCTCACACGTTTTGTCGAGGAAGCGCGCGCACATGGAATCATTCCCATTCTGGTAACGCCGTTGACCCGCCGCTACTACGAAGTGGATGGAAAGATACACTCCGACTTGCTGGCGCACGCCGAGGCGATGAAAAAGGTGGCCTCGGAAGCGCACACGCCTTTGATCGATCTCCAGGCAGACAGCATCGCGTACCTCGATACGCTCACAGAAGCGCAGGGCCAGGCTCTCGGCATCACCAAGAAAGATGCGCAAGGAAATACAGTCCCCGACAAGACGCATCTGAACTACCAAGGCTCCTACATCTTTGGCCGAATGGTCGCGGTGGACATGGCCAAAGCCGTGCCTGCTCTTGCCGCTTGTGTGTCGAAGACCGCTGCGACTTTGCCCGCAGCCGGAGTTCGCAGCGTGGCGATCCTGCATGGCGCGCCTGTGCGCATTGTGCTGGTGGGCGACTCGACCGTGAATAACGGCGGAGGGTGGGGTCCGGGATTCTGTGCCTTGATGACGCCCAACGTCGAGTGTATCAACCAAGCCCGCAATGGACGCAGTTCAAAGAGCTATTACGACGAAGGACTTTGGCAAACTGCGCTGGCGCAGCACGGCGATTACATTCTGATTCAGTTTGGGCACAACGACATGCCCGGCAAAGGGCTCGCGAGAGAGACCGATCCAGATACCACCTATGCCGCAAACATGCGCCGCTACATTGAGCAGGCACGTGCCGCAGGGGCAAGGCCGGTGATTGTAACTTCGCTCTCGCGTCGCACGTATAAGGACGGCAAACTCGTTCAGGATTTGACGGCCTACGCCGCCGCAGCGAAGCGCGTCGCGATCGAAGAAGATGTTCCGGTCGTCGACTTGAATGCCGCCAGCACAAAACTGCTAGAGACGATGACTCAAGAGCAAGCCGATCAATTCGATGCGGCTGCTCATCCCGATGCCGTCGACAAAGGCCCCGATCGCACGCACCTGAATGCCGCCGGCTCCGCTGTATTTGGGCGCATGGTTGCCGACGGCCTGGCCAAGACCTGTGTGGAACTGGGGCCGGACGTGAAGGGCGAGCCGGCGCCCAAGCCCGCGACACCATAACCGCGGAGCATCAAGTTAATTCCGCGCACCCTAAACCAGAGAGATTGAGCGGCGCTGCCGCTTCGTCTCCTTTCTCAAGGAGCACATATTGCCAAGCAAACATTCGTTAGCCTATATCGCCCTTGCACTGGCTGCTTGCGGAATGGCCGCGGCTCAGGACACGCGCACTGTTGTTGAGCCGCACTACCCGCAGAGCTGCGTGACCCTAAGCGCACGGCTCTCCGCACCGAATGGGCAGCTCTCGCTTGCCGATGAACACAACCAGGACACAGCGCGATTGCAGAGCGCCATCGACAGTTGTCCAGCGGGCAAAGCGGTTGTGCTGCGCGGCCTCGGAGCTACGAACATCTTTCTCAGCGGGCCTATTCACCTCAAGGCCGGAGTAACGCTGCTGGTCGACGCCAACACCGCGCTCTTCGCCTCGCGCGATCCGCGCGATTACGATGTGACTCCGGGCAGTTGCGGCATTCTCACCGAGAAGGGACATGGATGCAAGCCGCTCATCTCAGCTGAAGACGCGCCCAACAGCGGCATCATGGGCGAAGGCTCGATAGACGGGCGAGGCGGCGCCGAGATGCTGGGGCAGAAGATTACATGGTGGGATCTGGCGCATCAAGCCAAGGTGCTCGACAAGCAGCAGAACAACATGCGCCTGCTGCGCGTGGACCGCTCAGACAACTTCACTCTCTACAAGATCACGCTGCGCAACTCACCCAATTCGCACGTCGATACATGGCACACCGACGGCTTTACCGCATGGGGCGTGAAGATTCTAACTCCCAAGACGGCGCGCAACACGGATGGCATCGACCCGCAGGCCGGGACGAAGAATGTAACCATCGCTTATTCGACGATCCATACCGGCGACGACGATGTCTCGATCAAGTCGGATGCGAGCGGCGCGGCCTCAAACATGTCCATTCTGCATAACCACTTTTACACCGGTCACGGCATGTCCATCGGTAGCCAGACCAGCGGCGGCGTTGACCATATACTTGTGCGCGACCTGACCATAGACGGCGCGGACAACGGCCTCCGCATCAAGTCTGACCGCAGCCGCGGCGGCTTGGTGCAGAACGTCGTATTCGAAGATGTATGCATCCGGAATTCGCCCAATCCGCTGGTCTTCGTGCCCATGTACACAACCTTTCCAGGAGACAAACTGCCGGTCTTTCGCGACATCGCACTGCGCGACGTTCACATACTCACGCCGGGAGCTTTCACCTTCTATGGACTCGACGCGCAACATAAACTAGGCATCACGCTGGACAATGTCGCTGCCGATGAATTGCAGAAATCCGAAGTCCTTGCGAAATACGCTGACGTGTCCATCGCCGGCAAACGCGGCAACCTTGTGCCTTCCGGCGATGGCGTTACCGTGAGCGGATCTGAAACCGCCGAGGGAAAGCCCGTTTCCTGCAAAGACCGATTTGTGACGCTCTCAAGCGGGTCTTCCGCGCCCCAGGCCGCAGTCAAGGTGCTGCCCGAGGACAAGACTCTCTATGTCGCAGCCGATGGAACCGGAGATTACTATTCCATTCAAAGGGCGGTCGATGTAGCGCCGGCCTCGGGTGGCGCGCTGATCCTGGTGGCTCCAGGGACTTATCGCGAAGTGCTCACTATCGACAAGCCCAACATCCAGCTTCGCAGCGCCAATCCCGACGCGAGCAAAACGGTAGTGGTCTTTGATCGCGCCGCGGCGACGAGCGGCGGGACACTGCACACCGCAACTGTGAATGTATCGGGCGATAATTTCTTCGCCGAAAACATTACTTTTCAGAATGACTTCAAGATCACGCGAGATCCGAACATAACCGGCTCGCAGGCCCTGGCGCTGAAGGTCACGGGCGACCGGGCGATCTTTCGCAATGTGGGTCTACTAGGGCTTCAGGACACTCTCTACGCGGGCAGCAAGGGCTGCACCGGAACAGGCGAAACCCGCGTCTGTAAGCCAGCCCGGCAGTACTTTGTCGAGAGCTACATAGAGGGCCACTTCGACTTCATCTTCGGCGATGGCGAGACAGTCTTCGATCGTTGCGAGATTCACAGCAAGCCGTTCCTCGACCCGCTGATCGATGGGTTCATCACGGCGCAGAGCAAGGCTTACCCGCAGCAGGACTCCGGCTATGTAATCTACAAATCTAGGTTGACGGCCGAGCCTGGCGTGACCAACGTGTGGCTGGGCAGGCCCTGGCGACCCTACTCCACGGTCACGTATATCGATACGGAGATGGGCAGCCACATTCAACCGGCAGGCTGGCGCGAATGGCTGCCCGGCCAAACGCATTCGATCGAAACGGCCAGCTACTCAGAGTTTGGATCGACCGGCCCCGGAGCGCACCTGGGCGAGCGCGATCCGCACGCCAAACTTCTCACGCCAGGTGAGGCAGCTCGCTTCTCGCCGGAGGTTTTCCTCCGTGGCGACGATAACTGGAATCCAACGACCCAGGAAATTCCGCCGCCGCAATAGTAACGTAAATGCGACTTAAATGAAGATGCCTGTCTTTGCGCTTATCAGCGCAAAGACAGGCATCTTCATTTTCTACGAACTATCGTGGCACTTGCGTGAGAATCCAGCGAACCAATTCCTTGCCTCCAGCGTAATTGTCGTACTCGGCCGGCAGTTTGCGTCCATCGGTGTATTCGTTGTAAAGCCACGGATCGACCGTCGCGAAGATGGTTCCCTTGCCGTATTTCGATGTAGCCATCAGAATGCCCTCGTCATCCTGAAACGCTGAGACCGCTGGAGACTTCACGGAAATGTTGCAGACATCTTTCATGAAGAGAGTATGCGAATCGCGAAAGATCGGGCCGCCGCCGTGAATCGCGATCTTCCCCATCGCGTACGAGTCATCCAGCACGTGTTTGCGCAGCACGCTATTGAAATGAATGCCCATTGGGTCGGCAATCAGATTCAAGTGTTCCAGGTCGGTATTCGCCGGATCGTTCGCCAGAATCACCAGCACGCCTCCGGCTTTGACCCATGCGGAAATCTGCGCAGCGTCTTCTGGCCTGACATAATTCGGGTTGGGATTCTTGACTGGAATATCGGGGGAGACGATGACGTAAACCTGCGCCTGACGAAGGCCCGCAACTGTGGGCGCCGCATACAGAGTCTTCGTTTCCGCGCCGAAGTTGCGGAAGATGTGGCCAAGCATCGAGTAGCCGCTGTTGCTCTGGTCATCCCACTTGTAATGAAAATAGTCCTGCTGGCCAAATGCATCAGGCCGCTTCTGGCTGCTGAACCAGCCGTCGAGCATAACCGTCTCGCCGCGGCCGAGCTTTGCGTTCGCGACGTTCTCCATCTCCGCGCTGGCCATTAAGAACGCTCCCACCCCTTTCGGATCGTTCGTAATCCTCTTTTCTCCGATGTAATATTCGTAGCTTCCATCCCGGTATGGATCGCCGCCAAGGCCTGCGCCCTTTACTGTTTCGGTGAGCGAAACTGAATCGCCCGCGCCGACCTCGATGAAGTGACTAAGAATCCCCTTGTATCCGCGCTCCGCATTCGCAAGATAACTCTGCGGAAGATAGCCACGCCGCACCCCTTTGGCAAGCGCATAAACAAACATGCAGGAGGCGGAGGATTCCAGATAATTCCCCTTCGCCCCGCCTTTGTCGAGCACCTGATACCAGATCCCCGTTGCGCCATCCTGATATTGCGCCACTGCGGCCGCATCCCGGTTGAGTTGCGCGATCAACTGCTCTCGCCCCGGATCCCCCTCGGGATAGTAGGCAAGCGTGTCCACCAGAGCCATCATGTACCAGCCCATGGCCCTGGCCCAGAACTGCGACGAGAGGCTGGTCTGCTTGTCTGCCCAGCGCTCCTGCTTCGACTCATCCCATCCGTGATAGAGCAGGCCAGTCTTTGCATCGCGCGCATGCTGGTCCATCAAAACAAACTGATGGGTAATATCGCTGAATGCCTCGGGATGATGAAACGTGGCGGCATACTCGGCATAAAAAGGCTCCGCCATATAAAGCCCGTCCAGCCACATCTGATTAGGATATCTCTGCTTGTGCCAGAATCCCCCAGACGCATTGCGCGGCTGATGAAGAAGCTGCTGATAGAGCAGCGTAGCTGCCTTCGCGTAGCGCGCATCCTGCGTCACTCCGTATAACAACAGAAGTTGGCGCCCCAGCAGAATATTGTCGAGCTGGTTTTCTTCCAGCTTCCATGTAAGGATGTCGCCATCGGGAGTTACAAATTGGTCGATTGAGCCCTGAATGTACTTGTAGTAGCGCGGATCGGCGGTGTTGAGCCACACATCATCCACGCCTTCAAGCAGCGTGCCCAGCTCGTAGTTCCAGGCCCACCGCTGGCCTGCCGGCACAAAGCGGCCATCAGGCCAGCGCTCGATCGCCGCGTTTGCCGCTCGCTCTGACCACGGCCGTTCTGCAGCGTGTGCCGCAACAAAAGTGCTGCCCGCCATTGCGGCGAGCAGCATCATCCAAGCAAGATTTCGATAACTCTTCATTTTCGCTCCGGGTGCTCCACATTCCACTTTTCAAAGCGATCCAGCGCGCGCTGCGATTCCGCGCTATACCAACTGTAGCCATTGCGTCGCTCTCTCGAGATCTCGCTGACATTATCGTGGATCGACTTGTCACGGTCACCAAAAATGGGCATATCCGTGCCGATCTGATAATAGCGCGCCCAGATCGGTCCTGCGCCTGGAGTCGGGATAAGCTGGCTTCCATCCCCCGAGCGGTCCCGGCTATGGTTCCAACGCTGGTTATAGATTGCTGTCTTCTTGAACCACGCCGCAGCGGAGCGGATGGCCCGTTGCTCCGCCGCAGTGGGATGCGGCAGTTCGTCCATTAGAAGCAGCATCAAACTCGCGCTCTCGCCCGCGCACTCTGCCGGCATCTCGTAGTTGCGGCCTGAGACCGGCTTGAGGGTCAACGCATCGTCCTGCTGCGGCCACACCGTCGGCGTGCCATTGACTACAATCTGCGAGACCAGAATGCACTCGATCCCGCGCGCGAAACTGTGCGCGGCGCGATCGCGAACATCCTTGGGTACAAACGCGAACTCATCGCTGCCATCCGACGCGTGGCCCATCAATTCCACCACCTGGGTCATCGCGTCGTCGTTATATGTGATTGCATCGTGATATCCGCCTTCAAGCGGCCATACCTGGGGCCATCCTCCATTGGGAAACTGCGCAGCGAACAGGTAGTCCATCCCGCGCAGAAAGGCCGCGCGATACGTTGCTCCGTCCTTGGCGTCGGCGCCCGCAATGACCTTGGCCAGGAAGTTCATCTGTGTCGTTGTGGCATCGTTATCGATGGTGCCAACATAATTCCAATCCGGCTCCTGTGGAGCATCGAAGTCGCCCGGAGTCGAAAACTTGTTCAGATTATCAGGAGTAAACGCCTCGCCTGGGCGGCGCGCCTCCTTGCTCATATCCAGATTCTTTCCCCATCCCCCGGCCGGCGTTTGAAACGAGACAATCACATCCGCGATGTGCCGCGCCTCTGCGCTTGCATACCAGGCCGCGTCGCGATCGAGCGGGATGCTGCGGGCTGAAAAGCCGTGAGGCGGCTCGATCGGCTTCTCCATCCCGGCCTTCTTCAACTCCGCCCGCAAGAAGTCCTTGTCCGCCTGGCGCTGCCGCTGTGAGCGCTCCAGGTATTCGATCCATGCGCTGCGCTCTTTCGCCGGCAGCAGTGCAAAGCGATCCCGCGTCAGCGGCTCTACGGGAGGGTTGGTTCCTATGGTAGATGCAGCGGCCGCAACAGATCCTGTGATCAAAGCTGCCGCAGTCATCCGCAAGAGTAAAGTCCTGCCTGTCTTGTAACTCACGTATCAAATTCCTCTCTAAAGCAAATGCGATTCAGTGGGCCGGAACGGGATTGCCAGCAGCTATCCAGCCATTCAGGCGCAGCCAGTTCTCGAGCAACTCCGGCCATGCGGAGAGCGCAGGATAGCTCTGCGCCAATGCTGTGCCATGCGGCCCCTGTTCAAAGATATGGATCTCCGCCGGAACTCCGGCACGAACAAGAGCGGTATAGAACACAACGCTGCTCAAGGGCGGAACGGCCTGGTCTGTGGTTGTTGCATAGAGGAAGTAGGGCGGCGTGTGCGCCGTGACATGCTTGTCGGGAGACATGTCGTCGAGCAGCTCAGGCGTAACATGATCGCCAAACAATGAGCCCATCGCGCCCGGCTTTGCCACTCCCGGTTGCAGCGTCAGTCCGCCATAAGAGCTGATGACGAAATCGGGGCGGTCGCTGACCCGGTCGATGGGATCGGCGGCTTGAGGGTTTCCATCGTCAAAATGAGTGCCTACAATTCCTACCAGGTGCCCGCCCGCGGAGAAGCCCCACATGCCGATCTGGTCTGGAGCAATTGCATATTCTTGCGCGTGGCTGCGAACCCAACGCACCGATCGATATCCGTCCAGGATCGGCGCCGGATAGCGATAGCGGGGTGCGAGGCGATAGGTCAGCACGAAGGCAGTGATGCCGCGCAGGTTCAGCCACTCGGCGATGCGCGTTCCTTCCTTATCGTAAGCAAGATGTGTGTAGCCACCTCCGGGACAAACAATCACCGCGGGATGCTGACCAGATCCGGGAGCGCCGAAGATCTCAAAGTGGGGCTTGTCCTGCTCGTCAGAGCCTACCGCTCCAGGAGCGCCGGCCGGCCAGAGGTATTCGATCTGGCCGTGCGGCGAGGCCACGTCGCCCGCCGGAACCGCGGCTGGAGCGGGAGTCGCCGTCGAGCTTTGCGCCGGGCTGGCCGGTTTCATGCCGATCCCGACAACAGCCAGAAAGACCAATAACTTCACCGTGCGCCGGAATAGCTTTGAAGATGCGAAGAGAGAATTGGAGCGAGATTCGCGCAGCTTTGAAACAAACATGAGGCGATCCTCAAGAAAGGGTTGAGCCTGGGTGTTGGAGGGAGACCGGTTTTGAGTGTCTTCTGTTAGAAGAGACGAACCCACAATCTAAAAAGTTGATGCATTCAGCGAAACTCCAATGCCGCGCCGAATCTGTAAGGCGCAAAGGAAAGAGGCTGCCGGTTCGCACCGGCAGCCTCTTCATTTAGAGCAACGGGTCAGCTTAGAACTCGATGCGAGCCGAGAACTGTGCTGCCTTGCGGTTGGCGATTGAGCTGGTTGTGACCTGCCCAAAGTTCGCGTTGCCGACTGCCGTGCTGGCCACACCGAACAAGGTGTGGTTGGTGACGTTGTACCACTCGGCCCGGAAGTTCAGCTTGGACGCCTCGGTAATATGAAGCGGGAAGCTGCGAACCAGAGCGAGATCCAACTGGTAGTTGCCGGGACCGTAGAGGTTGTAAGGCGCGGTACGCGGCGAGTTGCCAAAGGTGTAGGCAGGTATTGTCGCCGTATTGAGCAGCGACGTCTGTGCAGGAGTAGGCGGCACAGTTTGGGGCGATGGGACAGCGGGAGGCACCGGAGTGATGAACGGACCCGTAGGAGCGGTCGTGGTGCTGCCGATGCTGGGAACTATGAAGGCACTGGTGGAAGTGGGTCCCCCAAGCGTCGTCGAGTTGTAGTTCTGCCAAGTGACGCCCTTCCCCCATTTTCCACCCTGGCGGGCCGATCCGGTGAAATTCGGATTGAGTGTGGGCATGCAGGTCTGGTCTGCTGGATTCGTCTGGCAAGCCGATCCGGTAATCGCCAGTGGTGAGCCGGAGTAGGCCTGGTAAATCTCAGAGAACTTGAAGCCTCCGAGGATCACCCGTTCCAGATTGTTTCCCGCGAATATCGACTTGCCGAAGGGCATGGCCCAAACGCCGGTCAGGACAAAGTGCTGCGGCTGGTTCGACGTGGACACTGTCCGCTCGATCTTGTCCACCGGATAGGAAATTGTTGGGCTGTTGACAATCGTGCCGGCCGGAATGGCGTAGCCGGAGCGGAAGGTGCCGCCGTCGTCGATGGCACGAGAGAAGGTGTAGTTGGCGCTGAAGGTAACCCCATGCCATGAACGCGTGTTCAAGAGGATTTGCACGCCGTGGTAATTGGCGTTGCCGATGTAAGCAAAGGAGTCGCCGACCGTCTGGTACGGGTAAGGCTTCAAAGCAGTGCTCAACGGCTGGCTCTTGGTGAAGACCGCCAGGTTCGGGCAAGTCACGCCGAAGGCCGGGTTTGCGCAATCCGCCGTCACCGTCGTAGAAGTGGTACCGGTGTCGGCCAAGTGCGAGTTAATAAAGAGATACTTCGGGTCGAGTTGGTCGGACTGCACTCCGCGGCCCGTGAGGCTGTCGGTCTGCAGGAAGTGACCCTCCGAACCGACGTAGGTCGCGGTGAGAGCGATCGTATTGGTCAACTGGCGTTGGATACCGAATGTCCAGTTGATGTACTCTGGTGCGCGGCTGCCGAGGTAGGGGTCAACGTATCCGATGCTTGACGGCGTTCCCGTGTAGCCAGTCACTTGCGTGTAGCCGGTGCCGTATGCCGGACCCGATGCCACGCCAGTCGCGGGCGTATAGGCAGGAATTGCGCCAGTGCCGCTGCCCGTAACGCCGCTCGACGTGTTCAGGAGCCCAGGCATGGTGGTCACATCGTTAACCGACGAGTATGCCGGCGCTGCCGAGAAGCCCAGCGTCCCGATGCTCGATGCAAGTCCGCCCACTGCGTCGCCATGTGTGAACATGACACCGTAGCTGGCGCGGACTACCGTCTTTGGATCTATCTGATAGGCGAGGCCGAGGCGAGGCCCGAAGTTCTTCATGTAGTTGCCGACGGGCGTGGAGCAGTTGCAGGTGCCCGCGCCGGTGCCCGTGAAGTTCAGGGCGCCGTTGATGCCGGTGACTGGGTTGGCGAGATTGGGATCGAAGTAGCTCTCGGCGTTATGCACTTCCGTGACGGTCGGAAAGAAATCGTAGCGAAGACCGAGGTCGAGAGTCAGTTTCGAGCTCACCTTCCAGTTGTCCGAGACATAGGGCGAGATGGCCCTGAACCGCGCGCCGAACTCCTGTTGGAGATACTGCGTAAAGCTGCCCTTGTCGGTTTGGCCGAGGAGGAAGCTGGCGTAGGCCAGACCGGTGCTGCCGGCCGCAGTGTAGGAGCCCTTGGATATGCCAGCGGTCTCAGTGACGGCTTCAGCAAGGGTAATGGGAGTTGTTCCGCCCGTAGCGTTGAGGACATTGTAAAGCAGCCACGCAACCTGTCCGCCGAAGGTGAACGAGTGCTTGCCGACGGTCCACTGCACGTTATCGAGCGCGGTATAGTTCTCCGCAACCGTCACGCTGGCAGTTGTGCCGCCCCAGTTTGTGGGGGCATCCGTGCCTGCGAAGGTCACGATCGGGAAGGACTGTTGTGCCTGACCTGCCGGCAGGCCAGAAATGCCCATGGCCGTTGCGGCGTAAGGAGCCTGCTGGTTGGCGTCGAATGTAGGACCGTTGTAACGGGCATATCCCCACTTGACTTGATTGATCAGGTGCGGAGAGAAGACGTGCGTCTCTTCGATAATGCCGACAGCGGTCTTGGGAGCGTAGACCTGGCCGTAGTTATACGGAATCGGCCCGACGTTGCGGCCCGCGGTGGTTTGGCCGACTGGGAATGAACTGGCCTGGCGGCCGATGGCGGCCATGAAGGAGAGCGTGTCCCGTGAATTGACCATGTAGTCGATGCGGTGTGTCATGGACCAATTGACGAGACCAGTGGAGTTCGCGGCGATGTAGTTGCCTGTCAAAGGTGTCGCATTGGGGATCGCCGGAAGAAGCTTCTGCAGATTCACTGCAACAGGTGACCACTGGGTGGATGGGATCGCATTGATCTTGGCGCCGGTCGCTGTCGGATTGCCCGCCGGACCCTTGGTGGTACCCGGGCCGTAGCCATACTCATACCGGCAGAAACCGTCGGTGGCGTTCGCAGTACAGAGGGCTTGCGACTGCGGGTCATAGATAGGAATACCGGTAGCGCTGAAATCGCCCTGCGTCTGGGCCGTAGTGGGAACCGTCATCGAAGTCGGCGTGGCGCTGCTGTAACGGAAGCCGTTGTAGTTGCCGAAGTAGAAAACCTTGTCCTTCCAGGAGCCGAAGGGAACCAGAGGACCGCTGAGGTTGATGCCGTACTCGTTGCTGTGCTCGATAGGTTTGATCGGCAGCCCCGTCGGCGTATTAGTGTTCTTTCCAAAGAAGCCCCATGTATCCAGAGCCGTATTGCGGAAGAACTCGTACACAGAGCCGTGGTACTTGGCGCCGCCCTGCTTGATGGAGTAGTTCATGACGCCCTGGCCTTCATAGATGGCCGAGTAGCCGCTGGTCTGCACCTGGAACTGGTCGACCGCGTCAACAGAAATAGCGGTCCACACAAAGCGCGGGTCGCCGTTGCCGCCTGCGCGCACAAACGGAATGCCATCGATGTATACCGCCGAAACGGCGCCCTTGCTGCCCGATCCGTTGACTACACCGGTGTTGGTTGTGGCGTTGCCGTTGGTTTCATTGCCCTGCACGCCAGGCATGAGGTAAGCGAAGTCGGTTGCGCGGCGCTGGTCGGCATTGCCGAAGGCGCCCATTTCGATAGGCAGCTCGGCATACGTCTCCTGCTCCATGGTGGAGCCCAACGTTGCGTTGCTGGTTTCCAACTGCGGAGGCGCAGCGGTGACTGTGATCTCGATGTCGGAACCGCCAACGGTGAGCACAGGGCTATAAGCCTCGGACTCCATCGCATTGACATGGATGTCTTGCTGGGCCAGCTTCTCAAAGCCCTTGGCGGTAGTGGTGACTGTATACACGCCGGGATCAAGGTTGGCGAAGTTATAATCTCCGGCTCCAGTGGAGACGGTCGTGGTTGTAATGCCGGTAGTGGTGTTGGTAACGGCTACGGTTGCGCCCGGAATTACGGCTCCGCTCACATCCGTCACTGTACCTGTAATAGCACCTTTACCGGAAAGCTGCGCCATCGCAACCGAGGACGCCATCATGGCAATGACCAGAACAACCAGCCATCCCCAACCAAGGCAAAGCCGGAACGCGCTACGCGGTTCCGTTGATGCTTTACTCATGCCAAACTCTTTCCCTTCAAACTGCATCATTAAAAGCCTCCAAAAACTAACGATTAGCCGTGGTCCCCGGCTCCTTCAATCAGGACGCCTGGATACCTGAAGCATTGTGGTAGGACCACAATGCAAACCGCAATAGTATCACGTACATGGTTGCGCATTGTCAATAGACCATTCGTCCGGTCGTGCTAGTCGAATTTAACTACATTCAAAATGTGCAACTTATCTTGAACAGCGTCAATGCTCCCGAGCCATTCCTGTGTTTGGTTAAACTTTTGGGCGACAGCTTCCCTTGAAAAGGCAGACCAAAGTAACGAGCGATAAAGTACGTTTCTCGTTACCAAAAAAACTTTCAATACAGAACATTCACAGAGCGGCGCGCCAATCACAGCCCGAGGTCTGACCGCTTAAACGGTCTGACCGGGGATTCTATCGGCAGAAAACGCCGCCGAATTCAATTGGATCGAAGAATGCCGATAGCTTCCCTTAAGAAACGGTCGCTCTCAGCGCAAAGTGACCTTTGCCCCCGCCTGCTGCGAAATCGCCTTCCCCTCCCCGGCTTGGACCACGACGCCATCGCCCGAGACCTCGGCATACCCGATCGTCAGTCCCGTCTTGGCGCCGATCTTCACATTGTGCAGAACCACCCCCGTAACGGGAGACTCCGGCAGGCCGACGATTGCTCCCGCGGATTCGCTTCCAGTTGCCGTCACGTTTTCCAGCACGATATCGTGGAAGTGCGGCGTCAGCCGTGTAACGGGCTGCGCTGCATCGGCATCGGGCGGCAGAATCTTCGGGTAGTACTCGCTGATGACGATCGCGTACTTCACGTCCTTCATGTCGATGTCTTTGAAGAAGAGATGACTCACATCGTTGCCGCGGTCGCGGTTTGCCTTCACGCGAATCCCGTTGTCCGTGCCTTCGAAGTGAATACGCTCCGCGTGAATATTCTGGGCCCCACCGGAGATTTCGCTGCCGATCGACAGGCCGTGACCGTGCTTGAATGTGCAATCGGTAATGGTAATGTCGCGACTGGGATCGTCCGGCCCCGGAGAGTTGATCGGCCCCGACTTGATGGCGATATCGTCGTCGCCCACGTCAGCATAGACATGATCGATGACCACATGCGACGAAGAGAAGGGATCGACCGCGTCCGTATTCGGCGCGTGCTCTGGCGCGAGAACCTTGATATTGCGAATAATCACGTCGTCGGAGTAGTAAGGAACCAATTGCCACATCGGAGAGTTCTGGATCGTAACTCCCTCCACGCGCACATGCTTGCAATGGTCGAGGATAATAAGCTTCGGCCGCGGGTGGCCCATGCCAAGTACGCCGTGATCCTTGATGCCGCGCGCCATGTCCCACCAGGTTTGCCCATTGCCGTCAATCACGCCTTCGCCGGTGATCGCGACATTCGTTGCATCGATCGCGCCCACAAGCGGCTGCAGGTCGGGCAGATGAAACTCGGTCCTGGCTGGGTAATCCGCATGATCGGCGGAGCCAAGCAGCGTGGCCCCTTTGTCGAGCTGAAAGGTGATGTTGCTCTTCAGGACGATCGGAGCGCTCAGATACGTTCCAGCAATCAGCCGAACAGTGCCGCCGCCTTTGACTGCACATGCGTCGATCGCCGCTTGAATTGCGGCTGTGTCTTTGGTGACGCCGTCTCCCTTGGCCCCATACGCGCGTGGATTGCAGCTGGCCGATGAGTCGAGCGCGCTTGCCGGGGTGATCGCGAAGGCAGCCACAAAAGCCAGCCCCAAAAACAGGTTGATGAGCGATGTTTTCTTTTGAATCACTGGAACTCCTAGCAGGTAATTGGATCGCTTTCAATCCGATCATACGCCTGAAGGCGGCTAGTGGTCATACCACATTGGCGAAACAAAACGAACCGTTTGCCCCGAATTGGAAATATGGGAAGGCTTTGGGATTCCGAAAGCAGCAGGATCTGCGAGAGAAGCGGCAATTCCGGTTCGGGACAGTCCAAAAAACAGCCCGGCAGGCTCATGAAAGACGGGCTTGGGCATGACCGTGAGTTGTTGGTGCGAAAGGGGGGACTCGAACCCCCATGGATTGCTCCGCCAGATCCTAAGTCTGGTGCGTCTGCCAATTCCGCCACTTTCGCATCCGCTTTAATCCACTGAATCTAAGTTTTTATAGTAGAACCTGTTCACGCTCTCAGGCTAGATGGGTGTGCCTTTTCGTCACTTGGATTGTCGCATGTCCCAATAGTGCGGTGACAGTCCCAGTATCGCCCCCGGCCATTGCGCTTCGAACCTGGAACCAGATTCAGTTTACGAGGTAATTGGCTCCCTTGCCGTGCCTTCCTCTAATGCTACGTAATAAGTGTAGTTGCTCGCTCGAATGACTCTGCTCCAAACGTAAAGCGGCGGAGCTGTTTAGCTCCGCCGCATGTTGTGTCACCCGCCGCTTGATTGAGCAACGATCAGTTACCGGTGACCACCACCACCGCCCTCGTGCGATCCGCCGCCACCGCCCGCATGTCCACCGCCACCGCCGTGCGATGCTCCACCACCGCCGCCGCTATGCGAAGCTGCGGCATGACTTGCGCTCGGATGCGCGCCACCAGCATTGGACGAGCCGTGACTTGCCGGGGAAGCTTGCGTTGAGCTCACACGTGCCGCCGAGGCATGGCCGCCCGCCGCACTCATGTGCTGCCCGCCGACAGCGTGAACTGCTCCTCCGCCTCTCGCATAGTTGCTGCGATTGGCCATGGCGCCACCGCCGCCGCGATAGCTTCCTCCACCACCGTCACTGAAGCGATGACCGCCCCAGCCGTGGCCATATCCCCAGCCGGCCCATGGACCCATGCCGAGGAATATCCCGTTATAGAAGTATCCAGGTCCGTAGAAACCATAAGGCGTGCAGGCGTACGGCGCGTAGTCGTAGTAGCCATACGAGCAGACGGGTTGAATACCTATGCCAATGACGACTTGCGCTTGCGCCGCTGGCACAAGCGCCAGCCCCGCGAGCAACGCTGAAGTCGTGAGAATCGCTTTGAGTCCGCGCATATGTGACCCTCCTTAAGGTGTCTGCGGTTGCCTGTATTGCGTGGGATGCTGCTGTTGCGGTTAAAAGAGCCCGGGCTCAGCAGCCACCATAAGGATTCTGAATACGTTCTGGATCTCCCTCACAATGTCGGGGGGTGATGTCGATCTATCCTTACGTCTTTCACTTTATTCATCCTGAGTGTTCAAGTCTGAGCAATAAGAAGCATGTCCCGCAGCCCCCGGATCTCTGTTCTCTGGTCCCGCAGTGATAGCCTGAATCCTTATGACAAAAGCTTCACACGTGGATTTTCTGGTGATGGGCGCGGGCGTTGCCGGCTTGCGCGCGGCCATCGAACTGGCCCGTCACGGCGAGGTCCTCGTAGTCACCAAGGAATCTCTCGGCGAGTCCAACACCCACTATGCGCAGGGCGGAATCGCCGTCGCCATGGAGGGCGACCAGGACGTTGCGCTTCATTTGGAAGATACCGTAAACGCGGGTGATGGGATCGTTCACCGCCCCGCGGCCCAGGCGCTGGTGGAAGAGGGTCCAGTGCGCGTGGCGGAGCTGATCGAGTGGGGCGCGGCATTCGACCGCGAGGGAGGCACACAGGCTGGCGAGCTGCTCCGAACCCGCGAGGGCGCTCACTCTCTCGCCCGCATCCTGCACGCCAACGGCGACGCCACCGGCGCTGAAATCAGCCGTTCTCTTGTCGCATTTGCTCGCGTCCACAAGCGCATCCGCTTTGCCGAGTGGACCATGGTCACCAATCTGGTCGTCGCCGATGGCCGAGTCGTTGCCGCCGATCTGGCCAGCGCCGATTCGCTCGCTCACGATCAAAAGCCCCATCGAATCGCCACTCGCGCGGTCCTCATCGCAGCCGGCGGCGCGGGCCAGGTTTACTCCGACACTACAAACCCCGCTGTAGCCACCGGCGACGGCATCGCTCTCGCCGCCCAGGCCGGCGCGGAACTGGCCGATATGGAGTTCTATCAATTCCACCCCACGGCGCTGTCTCTGCCCGGCGTCCCGCGATTCCTGCTCTCTGAAGCCCTGCGCGGTGAAGGCGCTTATCTGCGCAACGATCGCGGCGAGCGCTTCATGGAACGCTATCACCCGCTGCTCGAACTCGCCCCCCGCGATGTAGTGGCCCGCGCCATCGCCCGTGAAGGCATCGGCGCAACGCCCGGCGAAGTCCGGCTCGTCCATCTCGATATGAGGCGCATCCAGAACCTCGACCTGCACCTGCGCTTTCCGGGCATCAGCGCCTTCCTCGCTCAGCACTCGCTCGACCTAGCCCGCGACCTCATTCCCGTTCGCCCCGCGGCGCATTACCTGATGGGCGGCATCAAGACCGACCTGGCAGGTCGCACCAATCTGCCTGGCCTCTACGCTGCCGGTGAGGCTGCTTGCACAGGCGTTCACGGCGCCAATCGACTAGCCTCCAACTCTTTGCTCGAAGGGCTCGTCTTCGGCGCTCGCGCCGCACAGTCGATGCTTTCCGACGCGCTGCCGCTCGTATCCGCACTTGCGAGCTCGCCAGTTCACACGCCTCTGAGCGCCGATGAAGAATCCCGCATTGAGAAGTTGATCGCTGCTCTGCAAGCGTCCATGTGGGCCTATGCCGGGCTCCTGCGTCAGGAGTCCACATTGCGGCAGGGCCTTGCCGCTCAGGCTGAATGCGAAACCGCGCTGGCTGGTTTTGTGCAGGAAGGGAAGGAAGGCCGCCGCCTCACTGAAGCACAGGCGATGAGCCGCGTTGCGTACGCCATCCTGCGCTCCGCCCTGGCCCGCACCGAAAGCCGCGGCGCACACTTCCGCAACGACTATCCCCATCGCGACGACAAGCGGTTCCTCCAGCACTCCGTTCTAAAAAGCGACGGGAGAGTTATCTTCGAGCCGTGGTAACAGCGGCTATCCCGCCGATGACTGACTACGCATCTTCCATGAAACCACCGCGCACACCGTCAGGATCGCTCCCACCACTGCTAGCGAGGGGATGATCGGCACCTCGATCCATCGCGCCATGAGCATCTTCAGCGCCACAAAGGCCAGCATCGCGCCTAGCCCATAGTGCAAGTAGCGGAAGCGGTCCAGCAGCGAGGCCAGCGCGAAGTAAAGCGAGCGCAGGCCCAGGACTGCCGCAATGTTGGACGTGTAGACCACGAAGGGATTGTGGGAGATGGCCAGCACGGCGGGAATCGAGTCCATGGCAAACAGCACGTCGGTCACTTCGACAGCCAGAATCACCGGCAGCAGCGACCCGCGGGCCGGTTGCAACTTGCGTATCCATCGGGGCAGGGCCGCCTTTGCCGATCCGCCTCTCAGCAGGCGCCACGCGGCATAGAGCAAAACCATGCCGAAGATCCAGGTGATCCAGTCGAACCGTCTGAGCAGCGCGATGCCCGCTGCAATAAACAGCCCTCGCAGCACCACCGCACCAGCCACGCCCCACAACAAGGCACTGTGCTGCCGCCGCGGGCTGATGCGGAAACCCTGAAAGATGACGAGGAAGACGAAGAGATTGTCCACGCTCAGCGAAGTTTCAATCGCGTAGCCGCCCACGAATTCAAGTGCTGTCTGCCGGCCCTGCGTCACAGCGATCCAAGCCGCAAAGGCGGTTGCAGCCAGCACCAGGACTGCCGTCCAGAGCCACGCGAAAGCCTGAGTGGGGCTCGTCTCGCGCCGATGGCCCGGGAAAGGCTCCAGGGACGACGACCTGTCGTCGGGAGCCCCTCGCAGCATAGAGTCGGCCAACAGCAGCGCCGCCACCGCCATGTGAAATCCCAGCCACCAAGTCCAGGAAGCGCCCGCAATCATAGGTGGATGCTACAGCAAAGTAGGGGGTAGGGAGTAGGGAGTAGGGACTTGGGAACAGGGACTGGCGGAACTGCGCGCCGAGACGAGACGGCACATCCGGAAGGGATGCGCCGTTTTGCGTCGCGGGCCTAGTGGAGGCTACTTGGCCGCAGGCTTCTTTACCGGCGCGGCCTTGGCGGCAGAGGCGGTGTCGGCGAGCGCCTGATCGATGACTTGGTAGAGCTGCTGTTCGGGGTGCTGGACCTCAATGAAAGGCGCGCCTTTGCTGTTGGAGGTAACGATGAAGATGGTCGGAGTTTGCGTGACGCCGGTGCGCCTTCCCAGCTCGCTATCGGCTTTGATGTCCGCGGCCAGCTTACCTTGCGGGTCCATGGCAAAGGGCAGGGCGATCTTGTGGTCCTGCGCAAACTTTTCAGTGAACTGGCGGAGTACATCCAGGTTGTAAATGGAACGCTGGTTGGCGAAGACCTCATCGCGGTATTCGTCGCCGAGAGCCTTGCTCTTGGAATCAAACCAGCGCGCATTGATGGCCGCTGTCGGGCTCCAGATGTGGCCGGGGATCAGAAAGTCATGGCGCACCCAGGGGATCTTGTACTGAGCTACCGCCTGTTTGACGTGCGGGTTGGCCAGGGCGCAGGCGGGACATTCCATGTCGGCAAATTCGACAATGGCGACGCGGGCGCCGGCGGGCGGGTGAAGGGCCGAGGTGTCATGCACCTGGGTTCCAGGCGACGGAGCGCCGAATTGAGCATGGGCGTTGGCGGCACAGGCCACCGCTAAAAGCGCGGTGGAGACGAGGCCAATGCACAGGCACGTGCGGTTATGGCGAGCGGGGACGGGTTGAGCAAAGCGAAAAGAGAGAAACATAGCGATTGGACGGCTCCCTCTATGTGATTGTAATGGGAGAAAAACGGAACGGTTGCGGAGTCACTGCCGGTCGCGGCGGCGGGCAGCCATCCACCGCCGCCATTTGTAGTCCGCGAAGAGGGAGGCGGCGATGAGAAAGACGGCGAGGATACCGAGGAAGATCTTCATGGCGTAATCAGGATCGCATGGGTTGGGGTGAGAGGCAAACACAGTGGCGCGCCGGGTAAATACAGCTTCTAGTAAGCGGGCGGCAAGCTGGGGTCGCGAAAGACGGAGTTGGACCGGCGAATGTCGCCGACGGAACCGAAGTTAGCCAGCGTGAAGCTGTAGAGGTACTGGGTTTCGTCGCGAATTGAACCAAGCTCAAAACGCCGGTAACCGAAGGTGAGGCCGCAGCAGTTCCAGTTATAGGTTGCCTGCACTCCGCCGTATTGCAATTGGCCGAGGACAAAGTCGTATCCGGCGTTGGCGGCAAGGTTGAAACCGGCTCCGCTGGGCTTTCCGATGGAGAGGAAGGGCTGCAACTGCTGGCTCTGAATGGTGGAAGCGGCGCTGCCGTTTTCGTCCACGGCGTTCAGCAAAGCGTGGCCAACCCCTATAGTGGTGCGGCCCCAACTGTAACCGGCAAAGATGTTTTCCGAGTTCAGCCGCCCGCCGATGGGGTCGTAGTCCAGATCCCACTCGATGCGCAGATTGTCGATGCCCTCAAAGCGCATGCGCGAGGTGACCGGTGAAATGCTTCGCGCTGAAGTGAGGAAGGCGATGCCGGTCAGATCCAGAGTGGAATCGAAGACGTTGCGCCGGCTGGGAATGAGGGCACCGCCGAAGTTGGGGTCGATGAAATACTTCTGTGCAATCTGCCAACTCGCCCACTCGCGCGGTTTCGCGGGGCAATCTCCGGAGGGTTGCACATCTTCGGATGCGCAATGCTTGGCAACAATCGGGCGCAGGTAGAAGCGTTGCGTGAGCGAATAGCCGACTTCGTTTGTATTGGTGGCAATGTCGGTTGTGTCTACCAGCAGCACATTGCGAGCCTCTGCGCCTATGCCGCCGACATAGTGGTAGGTCAACTCGGGCTCGATAACGTGGCGCAGCTCGCGGTTCCATCGGGTGAGAGCAAAGTCGCGCTCAAGGGCTGGCAGCCGCACGTCTACGGATGCTTCGAGGTCGGCGCGGTTGAGCGAGTCGTGGCTGATGGATGGCGTGCCGCTCCTTGCGCCCGTCAGATCCGGGACCTGGCTGATGGAATAGAACGTATCGCGCAGCGCTACCTCGGGAACCACGCTCCAGCCGCCCGCTTCGAGTGGCAGTGAAAGATGCGGGTAGAAATCGATGCGGCCGACGTTGCGGGCGTGAAAGTGCGGCTCCGAGCGGTTCAGGTAGCTGAGCGACGATTCAAGCTTCCCGTAGAGCGGCGATGCAAACAAAGGCTGGTCGAGAACGTCATAGTGCAGGCTGGGCAAATGCATGATTCTCGCCTCGTTGCCATTGGTGGAACTGGCAAACGTCTGGAAGCGGTCCAGCACGACGGACGGGATAAACCCATTGCGTTCGTGGGTGAGAGAAATGTCGCTCGCCACCTCGGAGCTGACAGCCTGTGTGAAGTTGTCGTTGAAGACAAGGCGGTAGAGGTAGCTTGAGAGGTATTCGACGTTTCCGGCGATTCGCGTGTTGGAAGTCAGGTCTTTGCGCCCGAGGGCAACCAGATCGACGCCGCCCTGGTTGACAAGCTCCTCACCGACTGGGCCGGGCAGCAGATCGGCTGGGCGCGCGCCTTCGGTATGATGTGCGGCAGTGGCCGGGAAGGTCACACCGACCTGCTGTTCTACACCACGATCGAGCAAGGCATTCCAGCGCACAACCAGATGGTCGATGCCGGGGCCTTTGTAGCGGAAGTCGCCGTTGGGCGCCCAGCCGCGCTTCGAGTAGTATTCGGACCCGACGATCATATCCATGCTGCGGTTGATAACCCAGTATGCCTGCTCACCCACAATGAAACCCTTGATGGACGAATTGCTGATAACGGGGATGAGCAGCCCGCTCTCGCGGCCCGTCTCGTCCACTGGATGGCGGAGGTAAGGCAGATAAAAGAGGGGAACGCCGAGAAACTCGAAGAAGGCGTTGGACGTGGAAGCCTTGCCGTTGGCGAGTTCGATTGACCGGGCAATCACCCGCCAATCCGGCCGGGGCAGCCGGCAGTTCGTCATGGAGCCGTCGACGATCCGGTAAATGCCTTCGCCGTTCTGCAACAGAACCCGGCCCGAGAAAAGAAAAGGGGTCGCCGTGGAATAAACCACTGTGCGGCCGGCGGTGCGCACACCCTGGGAGCCGCTGACGTCAAAAAAACGCGCGGTGTGCATGTTGAGGCGCATATCGCCGTGAGAGGCGTTGATGAGCACATCGTTGGGCCCGCCAGCAACCTGCAGGTGGCCCTCCGCCTCAAGCTCTGACGTGGATTGGTGGTAGACGACCTTGTCAGCGCGGAGAATGTAGTCGCGGTAGTGAATCACCACGTCGCCCGTGAGTGTCAAGACATCGGCCACGCGCGTCTGGCGCTGCGCCTCAAACTCGACGGGAACGCCAGTCGAGGGCGTCGGCTCCGGCTCGGCAATAGGTAGAGCCTCCTGGCCGGGATCGTTAGGAAGGGATGCACTGGAACTTTCTGTGCTTTGGCTTTCCGGGTTGGAATCGCCGGCGCTCTGGGGCGCGGAGGGCGGCGCAATGGTCAGCGTCTGCCCCCCAAGTTCGAGGTGGCAGAGGGCTAGCAGCGCGATCAAAACCAGGTTGCGAGAACGCATTCCAAGACCAGGAGCAAGGCCAAGAACGGCCCAAGGCTCAGGATAGCAAAAGCGAGCCACTTCGGATGGGACGCGCACCTCGCAGTTCAGTCAGCGGGTGAGAATCGGTTCGGCCTTGGGACTCGCGGCTTACACGATTTGCGCCGCCCTGTGTACCCTCGCGATACCTCCCTCTTCTTTTTGCTGCAAAGTTTCCAATGTCCCGGCTACGATGAGCTTGGCGGGTGGATCAGCGAAAGAAACAGGCCGGAAGGCGATCTGCATGAGAACCGCGACGGAAGGGAAACTGGAGATTTGAGCACATCCGCAGCACAAGCCGAACGTTCACCCTCGTGGAAAGAGGAAGTGAACCGGCGTCTTGCCGCTCACAATAGCCGCAAGGGCTCTTTGGCAGTGGAGCAGAGGACGCACGCGGAGTCGCTCCCTGGCGCAAGCAGCCGCGCCGCGCAGGCCGCTGCGCGTGTGGCCGCCCGATATGCAAACGCTCCAAGCTACAGCGAGATGCTGGCCAGCGAGGCCCGTGCTGCTGTGCGCGCCGCCGAGGCGGTCTCCAGGGCCGCGCTCGATGCGCAGGCCGCCGCTGAATCCCTTCTTGCTGGCCTGGAAGCTGCGACCGCCGTGCAGCGCCTGCCCGAGCCCGAAGATCTTCGAGGCGGGGCTCTGGAGCCTGCCCTCCAGCAGACATGGGAACCATCTGTCGAGCCGGTTCTGCCACAGGCTGCTTTTTCAAGCCAGAGTGAATTGAAATCGTTTGGAATTCTTTGGGACGCGGACCTGCCGGTGCGGGGCGTGGAACCGCCGGTTGTCCGTGCGACCCACGGGCCAAGCTTCGTTGAGGTGCCAGCCGATAACTGGTGGGAACCGGCATTGGCAGCGCAGAATGCCTTGGGGGCCGAGGCCATCGAAGTCGTGGAACCCGCCCAGCCGATTCACGCCAACCTGATCGAGTTTCCCCGCGAGCTTGTTGCCACGCGCAAGATTCGCCCGCGGCTGGCCGATGGGCCGCATGGAGAGTTGGGCAATTCCGTCGGGCAGTTGAGCATCTTCGAGGTGGACCCCGGAAGCATCTCGATTGAACCGGCAGCGGCGGAACCAGTGGCAGAGACCGCGGCGCCCGCCTGGCCAGGCCCGGATTGGTCGAGCATTCAGCTGGGCGAGCAGTCCCTCAGCGAGCAAACTCAGGAGATGATGGCGGCCCAAGCGGAAGAGGAAGAGGCTGCCTCGGCGAACGCCGCTTTGCAATTGGCGCCCATGAGCCTGCGGCTGATGGCGGCCGCGGTGGATAGTGCGCTGATTGTGGGCGCGTTTTCTGCTTTGGCCATGACGGCGATGAACAAGGTCAAGGCCCTGCCCCCTATCAAGGAAGTCGAGTTGGGATCGGCCGTGGCGCTGGCGGTCCTCGCTGTGCTCTACATGGCGTTCTTCTTCACGGTTGCTGCGGCCACGCCGGGTATGAAATGGGCGCGTATCTCGCTGTGTACGTTTGGCGGCGAGAAGCCGGCTCGCGGCCAAAGGTACGCCAGGCTGTGGGCGCTGGCTCTGTCGCTGCTGCCAGTGGGGCTGGGCGTGGTATGGTCCATCTTTGACGAGGACCATCTGAGCTGGCACGACCGGCTGTCTGGAACTTGCCTTCGGAAAAGCTAGAAGGCGGAAGTTTCAATTCCCGCACAAGGCCAACAGAATTAGCGTGGGCTTTTGCCCGGAGTTACGCTTCTACAAGGCGCCGCCACTCAGTCCCCCTCGTTCCGCAACCAACAAAACCGCAGCCTTTCCAGCCAAAGTAACCTTTCGGCTCACGCGAATTTGCCGCCATACGTTACAGCGCCTGACCGACTGGCATATACTTTTGTATATGCCAGTCGGTCAGGAGGTTCGAATGCGGCGTACAGCCAGGATATTCATGAACAACCGGAGCCAAGCGGTTCGGCTGCCGAAGGAGTTCCAGTTCTCCACCGCTGAGGTGTTTATCCGCAAGCAGAATGGCGAGGTAATTCTCTCCGCGCGGCCCAGGGATTGGTCTGCCTATCTGGCATCGAGCCCAGTGGCCTCGGAAGAGTTCATGGAGGGGGTTGAGGATCTGCCGGTGCAGGAGCGCTCGCTCTGATGGCGGTCTTCATGCTCGACACGGACGTCTCTTCCTACATCATGAAGCGTTCCAATGACGCCGTGTTGCAAAAGCTTCAGACAGTGGCCGTTGCCGACGTCTGCATCTCCGCAATTACAAAATCCGAGCTGACGTATGGGGTTGAGGTGTCTCCGCACCGGCAACGCGATCAGGCTGCGCTTGATGAGTACCTGCGGCATGTGGAGGTTCTGGACTTTCCCGGCGAGGCCGCGCTTGATTATGGCCGAATTCGCGCCGATCTCAAGGTGCGCGGAGCGATGATTGGCGCGAACGATCTGCTTATCGCAGCTCATGCCAGATGCCTTGGGCTCACGCTGGTAACCAACAACGCGCGGGAATTTGGCCGTGTCAAAGGCCTTCAGATGGAAAACTGGACCGAGGGGAAGAGCTGAGTTCACACGCTTGCTCTCCCCGCCTTGATACGCGGTCTTGCCACACGGTCAAAACCGCTTCCTGTCAGCCCCTTAGATCGGATGCGGCGTAGTGTTGTGGGCGCCGGCTACGTTGTCTGGCGTATCTGTGAAAGTCTTGCCCGCCGCAAAGGCGCGCTTCTGGTAGCTTGAGCCGACTTTGCGGATAGCATCCTGCGCGCCATCATCCCACGTAACCCTCGCCTCGCCGTCCGCATAAACCCACTTGCCGCGCACATCGCCAAGCGACCGCTTGGCATCGCCATCTTCCATGAGCGTGATGTAGAAGTTATTCCCGCTTCCGTCCCCGACCTCCCATTTCCCGAGAAAATGCCTTGGAAACGAGGAGTTGGCCGGAGCAGCTTCAGCAACAGCGGCAGAGGCCGTGGGAAACTCCACCCGCGCAATGTCGGAAAGATTGAAGCTCTGTTTGTGGCCATCTTTGAAGACGATCACGATCGTGCTCTGCCCGCTCTTCACGGCCGGGGGTGTCTTGGCCATGCCGGCGGGGACCGCAAGACAAAGCAATGCCACTAAGCCGGCAACGCTGACAAACTTCCGCATGGGATTCTCCTTTGCAATCGGCCCCGCATAGGTGCTCAACACTCGGCCGCGCCAATCAACTCTACGCGGCCAGCGTGCAAATTGTTCCCCGGAATCCGAGGGTTTGGTGAGATTGGCGAGAAATGAGGGGATCTTCGCGCCCAGTCCGTATCGCTGCGGCACGTTCCCCGTTGCCGGTGGTCATACCCGCGCAATCGGGGAGCAGCCAACCTGGGAGGCAAAGCCAACCGACCCGATACAATCAAAGTAGAGAGTCCTCACCGGATTTTTCAGCGTCTTTATCGAATGAAGGGTCGAAAGCTGGGAATGGCAGGCCGCAGACGGAGGAGCAGAAAGAAGACGAGTTCTGGCGTGGCGCGAATCTTCAAGGCGGCTTTTCTTGTGGTGCTGCTCGCGGCCGGCGCGGCGGCTTGGCTGGTTTTGGCGCCATTCGGGCCTCGGAGCGAAAAATTTGTCGAGCTGGCGCCGGGCTCTTCGACAACCGTGATCGGCCAGGAACTGGAAGCGGCAGGGGTCGTGCGCAGCCGGTTTGCCTTCGATCTGATCCGCTTGTGGAAGCGGGGAAACCTCAGGGCGGGCGAGTACCGGTTCGACCATCCGGCTCCGGTGACCGAGGTTTATGCGCGCATCGTGCGCGGGGATGTATTTACTAAGACGGTCGTTGTTCCCGAGGGCGCGAGCACCTTTGACATCGCGGCACGCCTTGAGCAGGCAGGGCTCTGCACGCGGCAGGATTTCCTGGATGTTGCGGTCAAGCAAGCGGGACTGGTGGCCGATCTGGACCCCAAAGCAAAGAGCCTGGAGGGCTATCTGTTTCCTGACACCTATCGATTCCCCCGCAAGGCCACTCCGGCGCAGATTGCCGCTGCGATGGTGCGGCGTTTTCGTGCGGTTACCGCGCAGCTTGGCTTGAAGAGAAACATTCATGCCGTGGTGACCATGGCATCATTGGTCGAGCGCGAAACGGCAGTGGAGGCGGAACGGCCGCTGGTGGCCAGCGTCTTTGAAAACCGGCTGGCCAAAAATATGGCGCTGATGACCGACCCAGCCGTGATCTACGGACTCGAGTTGGAAGGCCGGTGGCGCGGCACGATCTACCAAAGCGATTTGAGCCGCGATACGCCCTACAACACCTATCTGCATACCGGCCTGCCTCCTGGTCCCGTTGCGAATCCCGGCGCGCATTCGTTGCGGGCGGCCATGGAGCCGGCCAAGACCGATTATCTGTATTTCGTCGCCGCCGGAGCCAACCCCCAGGGACGGTCGCTGTTTGCCCGCACCCTGGATGAACAGCAGCGCAACGTAGCCGACTACCGCCATGCCATGAAGAAGGCAGGTGGCGCATGATGAAGGCTCGATGCCGCCTGGCTTCCGCAGGAGCTTTGTTTCTTCCTCTCCTGCTTTCGGGTTGCCTTTTTACTACGCGCAAGCTGCCGGTGCCCAAGGCCCCGTTGGTCACGCAAACGGCCATGCCGGAGGAGCTGGTCGATGGCCTCAATCGGCGCTGGGCCTCGCTCGATACCCTCACAGCCACCGTCGAGATTCAGGCCACCGAGCTTAAAACCAAAGAGGGTGTGGCCAAAGACTACACCTCCCTGCGCGGGCACATCCTGATGCGCAAGCCTGAGATGCTGCGCGTCGTCGGCCAGCTTCTCGGCGTCAAAGCCTTCGACATGGCCAGCGACGGCAAAGACTTCACGCTCTCGGTCCCGCTCAAGGGAAAGGCGTTCAAGGGCTCCAACTCATTGAAGAAGAAATCGGCCAACGCGCTGGAGAACATGCGCCCCGGTTTCTTTTTCGACGCCATGGTGGTTCGAGGGCTCGATCCTGACGATTTATACGGAGTCGTGGCGGACTCGGAAACGGTGGAAGACGCGGCCAGGAAGCACCTGTTTACCGTCCCGGAATACATCCTAAGCATTAGCCGCCGCAAGTCGGCCAGCCGCCAGTTGACTCCTGTCCGCGTGGTCACATTCCATCGCGACGACCTCCTGCCCTATCAGCAGGACCTGTATGACGCCGACGGCAACCTCGAAACGCAGGTCAACTACGCGAACTACAAGGACTTCGATTCCGGCAGGTTTCCTTCCATCATCACCATCAAGCGCCCGCTTGAGGACTACCAGATCGTTCTCACAGTCGAGGATGTAAAGGAGAATCAGACCCTTACCGACGACCAGTTCGTTGTCAAGGTTCCCGAGGGAACCGAGACGCAAAAGCTGGAATAGCGAGAGCACCTGTTCTCAACAAGGCTCAGCTAGCGCGCTTGAAGCACAGCGAAGGGCCTTTCGGGCACCCACGCTATCGTGGTCTCTGCCCGGCTCGAACGCTCTTCGAGTGAAAGCGATACGGCAAAGCCCTCCTCCCCATACAGGCCCATAAGGTATCTTTGAATTGGAGCATTCACTTGCATCCGCGGGGCAGCGTGGGAACGGTCCCACCCAAGCGAGGACTTGAAACGCCGTGTCTGAAACTGCGCATTCGGAGATCCTTCAAGCCACCAGCCCCACCCCGGAATTGCTCCCGGATGCGCAATCCGCGCCGAAATGGTTCGCGGTCTACACCACTCCGCGCCACGAGAAGCGCGTCGATCAGCACCTCAGCATCAGGGAGATCGAGCACTATCTGCCTCTCTACCGCACCCAGCGCAAGTGGAGCGACGGATCGCGGGTCACCCTGGACCTGCCGCTGTTTCCCGGCTACATCTTTGTCCGCATCCAGCGTACCCAGCGCGTGCGCGTGCTTGAAGTACCCGGCGTGGTGGCGGTAGTGGGCGGCACCGGGGGCGAACCGGCAGCCTTGCCCGAGGCCGATATCGACGCGCTCCGATCAGGCCTCACTCTGCGCCGAGTCGAGCCGCACCCCTTGCTCAAGGTGGGTCAGCGTGCCCGCATCTGCTCCGGCGCCTTCGCCGGCATGGAGGGCGTTGTGGTGCGCAAGAAGAACAGCTTCCGCGTCGTCCTCACTCTCGACACCATCATGCAAAGCTTCGCCGTCGAAGTAGACGGCAAGGAACTCGAGCCACTCGATTCGGCGGGCCTCCCGGGCGCTTCCGGGTTCTGACCAGAGGCGACCGGTGTTGACTGGGAAATTGTCTGCAAGGATTTGAAAATAAATAGGGGGTAGGGGGGCATTAATTAAATCGGGTAATAATATACTTGACTAATGATGAATTGTTCGATATTCTGTCTTTGCCATGAAGAATGAACTGAAAACTCTTTCCGATGCAATCAGATACTTCGCAGACGAGCAAGTGTGCATTGATACCGTTGCCGGGATGCGCTGGCCCGATGGTCCCCAGTGCCCCGCGTGCCTCATGCCTGATACTCGCCAGCATTGGCTCAAGACTCAGCGCCGCTGGCAGTGCCGGGATTGCGGCAAGCAGTATTCCGTCAAGGTCAACACGATCTTCGAGGATTCAGCCGTCAAGCTGGATAAGTGGCTCACTGCCATGTGGCTGCTGGCGAATTGCAAGAACGGCATTAGCTCGTATGAAGTGGCAAAGGCTGTCGGCGTCACTCAAAAGAGCGCATGGTTCATGCTGCAAAGGATTCGCCTTGCGATGAAGAACAAGTCAGTCCTCAAACTCGGCTATCAGGGTGGACCCGTAGAAATGGACGAAACTTTCATCGGCGGCAAGCTCAAGAATATGCACAAGAACAAGAAACCCAAGGGACCGGGATTCAGCGGCAAGGCCGTATCGGGCACTGCAAAGACTATCGTGGTTGGCATGGTGGAGCGCGGGGGCCGGGTGCGCGCTGAGGTAGTCATGGAGCGCACCCATGCCGTCCTGAGAGCCGTAGCGAACAAGCATATCCATCCCGGCGCTACTCTCATGACTGACGAATGGGGCGGATACAAGGGCAGCAACTTCACCCATGAGATCGTCAACCATGCAGCTGAGTACGTTCGCGGGAACGTCCACACTCAAGGGATCGAAAACTTTTGGGCATTGCTCAAGAGAGGATTGAACGGAACCTATATCAGCGTCGAGCCTTTCCACCTTGACCGCTATGTGGACGAACAGGCATTCCGCTATAACAATCGCGCTACCAAGGACAATCCGTTGACCGATGCGGATAGATTCGCGATGGTTCTTTCGCAAGTTTCAGGCAAGAGACTGACCTATGCAGAACTGACCGGCAAGGTGGGAGAAAGCGCGCTCTAAGCTTGCTTGGTTGGGAAGGCAACGACGCGGGAAGCGCGGCCTTTAGGACTTCGCTTCTCGCTCTTCTCTTGTTCAATGCGCTTGTTGAGTTCCGTCTTGGAAACACTCAGGACGGACCCTAGTAAGTTCTCGAACGCCCTGTATTCGGGTGACTGCGGTTTCGACTTCATGGCGCTATGATAGCGCATTTCGAGGAAAAATATGGGCGAATGCGCATTCTGTACTCACACCGGGAAATTGTCCGCCGAGCACATTGCTAGCGACTGGATGAACGAGTTGTTCCCTGGAAGAAGAAAAGCATGGCTTGTTAAAGGCGATCCGAAAGAGCGCAACGAGTTCGAAACTGATTCATTGGATTGGACAGCGAAGGTCGTTTGCGAGTCTTGCAATAACGGCTGGATGAGTCAGATCGAAGGCCGCCATGCCAAACCAGCACTAACCCCGCTTATTACCGGAGAAATGAATATCCCCGTTGATCTCAAGCGTGCTGAATCAATAGCTCTCTTCGCGTTTAAGACCGCCGTTGTCCTTGACCATTCGCAAAGGGGTAGAGTGCCCTTTTTCTCCAAGCGGCAGAGATACGCATTCAGACTGCACCATATCATTCCAGGCAACGTGAACATGTGGTTTTGTGGAATTAAGAATCACAGAGGAGGTGGGCAATTCAAGACTGCCTACTTGAAAGGTGAGACGTCCCCCTCCTATCACTGTCTGATGTATTCGTGTACCTGTGCGCTCGGCTGCTTCGTCTTTCAAGTTTTGGCAGTCAAGCAAATAGGAAACGCGCGATTTAGACCGCTTGGAGGGTTTGAAGGTTTGGGAGAGCCTTTCTTCCCGGCGATCAGACGAGGATACATTTGGCCCCCTCAGTTTGCGCTTGACGGAGTGCCTCAATTTGAGTTGTTTGCGGACCGCTGGCGGAACGTAGTGAAGATCGGAGACTGATTTGCGCTGCCCTGTCACGGCCATCTCAGTTTCGCTTTCTCTTGACCATTAGTCAAGTATATTATTGCCTTAAATCGTCAATAGGAGAATGTACGGACCGGGCAGGTTCCCGAGAGATTGACCCGGGAGACGCAGACGTAACGCCCGCCCCTGCGGCGACCTCTTTCATGCGGTTTCTCTATCTCCATTGCGCGCCGGCGGGGCTTAATTTTGTGCAAGGGGCAGGGAAAGGATTGTGGCTTCCCAGGTCCCAAGAGCGGGAACTGAGGCACCCGGCCTCAAGTGCGTGGCGGCTAGTCGCAGCGCGTGACGATCATCACGACTTAGGGAAGCAAGGCACCGTTTCAGCAGACCCACGGCAAGAATGCGTGGTACTCTGGTGGCAGTTTCAACCAAGAATCTACGTTAAGCATTCCCGTCGTCTGACCGGAAGATCTTCGGATTAGAGTCGGCTGTCTACTCTGTCGAGGGCGCAGCGACGATCCTCTATTAAAAGTTTGCAAAGAATGGAAGACAATGATTTCCAAGTTAACTCCATGGATTGCTTTAGTTACAATAGGTTTAGGCGCGGTCGCCTCGATTCCATGCTTTTCACAGAACGGTGGGAGTTCCTCCAGGCAATCCCCGGCGGTCACGGTCACGCCGTCTGCATCGAGCATCACTACGACGCAAAATCTCTCTGTGACAGTTGATGTCAGCGGCACTGCTGGCAGCCCCGCTCCGACGGGCTCGGTCGTCCTCACCAGTGGCAGCTACAGCCTGCCTCCCAATCTGCCGTATATCATGCCCGCCTTAACTGGGATATATTATTCGAGCCTAAGCACCGGCTACCTGACTGCAAACGCCGGCCTGAGCAACGCGACTGTAACCTATGTCAACTCCTCAGGTGTTGTCCAAGGGACAGCTACGGGCGTGGTAGCCGCAACATCTGGTCAGGCCGGCACTGCATCGATTCCGCTTCCGCATCCGTTGGATGCGACTCAGCCCGCGCGTATCAATCTCCATATCTGCATTGGCAGCTCGACTACAACCCCCGACAACAATCAGTTGAAGATATATTTCAGCAATGGTCCAAATCCCGCAAACGGGCTTTATTTCAGCGTTGGGATGAACTCCATGCAGCTACAGATGTGGGGCACGCCGGAGCTCACAAATTACGGAGCTGGAGGCATTCCCTCCGGAACCTGCGGGTCGGTTTTCATGGATTGGCTCGGGGCCGGGCCAGGCGGAGTGGACGCCCAAGGCAACGAACAGGTGTGGGCAGGGTGGATTCCAGACAACTCCACCGATCTTCAGGCTCCGAACAATACCTTTATTCCTTCAACTTATGAGCCAACAGCGCTGGGGTTCTCGGCGGTACTCAACGCTTCCATGCTTGCCAACACGACAGAGATATTCATCAGCAATGCCTCGGCAAATACGATGGTAACTGGCGTATATGTCAGCCAGGGACGACTGGACGGGCCCACCGATGGCGCGATGCCTGTCCCGGGTCTAATTCAGCCCGTCGCTCTCGACGCCGGGAATGTTATCCCGAGCTATCAGTCCAATGAAGTGTGGCTTCCGCCCACATACGGCGACCCAGCGGGAAATCCAATCGTTCAGACCTATCATCCAAACGGTTCCGTCGCGGACATTCGCTACGGTCGTGATGGGGTGTACGCCAACCTTTTCAATGCCGGGTACATTCTCGCGGCCGTAACCGGCGATGACGGCTACGGCTATTCCGCCTGGGGCGGCTCCACTTACTGGGATTCTCCCACATCGTCAAGCTGGGGCGGGCCCAGCGGAGTGCAGTACAGAAATGCCGTGATGGGCCTGGTAAGACAATACCTACCCAACGGCAACCAGTACTTTCGCATGGGATTGAGCGCCGGCGCAGCGGATGCCCTGAACGATGAAATGAGCAATCCGGGCGCGTCGGGCATTGCCCTTTACAGCGGCGTAATTAGCCTGACAGGCGCATGGAATCAGGCCGGACAGCCCGCGCCCGGAGGTGGAACTTATGCCAGCTTTCTGCCAAACATCCAATATGGATGGGGTGACTGGTATCTTTCCCTTCAGGGGAGTAATACCAATCAGACTCCTGAGTCCAACCCAACCTACTGGGAGAAGGTTAGTTCGACGCTGACGGGGTTGCCGCTGAGTTATTACAATGCATGGGCCTTCACGCAAAAAGGTGCTTGGAATGCAGCTGTCGCCTACAATCAGAACGACATCGCGGTTCGACCTTATACCGGCACTATCTCCGGTCTCGCCGCGGGTGACCCGAGCCTCAATCTTTTGTCCTTCGCCAATGTGCCTATTCAGGCGTGGGCGGAACAGAACGATTCCACGATCATGTCCGCTGCCTGGCAGACAACATTCATCAATGGAGTGACAGCGGCAGGGAACAAGAATGCAGTGAGCAACATCCTCACAGACTGCCCGCCGACTGGCGGTTGCCATCTAAGCTCAGGCGTCTTGAATCCAACCAGCAATCAGCCTTGGAACACCACCACCAGCCCGTCGCCGACGCTGGCGTGGTTCAATTCACTACGAACTCCGTGGTCGGCGTCGACCAGAGGAAGTTACACCTCAGTTCCCGTTGTTCTCACCAGCGGAAGCGCCACCATCGACATCCCGGCCGGATCGCTGGCCACGGGGACGGATAAGCTGGTGGTGACCTACACGCCCGATGCTACGAGTTCTTCAACTTACAACAGCGCCACGGGATCTAATTCGGTCACGGTGACTGTCTCGACGAAGACAACACCCACGATCACCTGGGCAACGCCTGCAGCGATCATTTATGGTACCGCGCTGAGCACAACTCAACTGAATGCCAGTTCGACGGTGGCAGGAAGCTTTTCTTATTCTCCGGCGGCGGGTACGGTGTTAGGTGCGGGAACGCAGTCGCTGACGGTCACCTTCACGCCGAAC
>Ga0181516_10000184_pt1 | contig 65330 bp, 51 predicted proteins | sample PEATcosm2014_Bin_25_FD_121104 | JGI IMG/M metagenome (GOLD analysis project Ga0181516, IMG submission 121104) | Peatland microbial communities from MTU Mesocosm Facility, Houghton, MI, USA - PEATcosm2014_Bin01_10_metaG | ecosystem: Environmental > Terrestrial > Soil > Wetlands > Peat | place...
AAAGACCATGTGCTGTACAGCTACTTTGAGTACATTGGCGACGATTATGCCGCTGACATGGCGAAGATGGCCGCGGATAAGACGACGCAGGAGTGGTGGGCGATTATGGAGCCCATGCAAAGCCCGGTGCCGACCCGCAAAGTGGGCGAATGGTGGGCGGGCATGGAAGAGGTCTTTCACCTGGACTAGCGTTCCGCGATCCAAGTCCAGTGCGCGTTTCCGGTTCCCGCCGCCCTCTCTGCGAAAATAGGGGTAGATGCTCTCCCTGCAAAATGCCGGCAAGCGGTTCGGGCCGCGGGTGCTGTTCCTTGAGGCCAACTGGCTGATCCGGGCAAGGGAAAAGACCGCGCTGGTGGGCGCCAACGGCACTGGTAAATCCACATTGATGAAGGTGCTGGCCAGCCTGGAAACCCTTGATTACGGCACCGTGCAGCAGACGCGCGGCATGAGCATCGGCTACCTGCCGCAGGAGGGTTTGCGGCTAACCGGGCGGACGGTCTTCGAAGAATGCCTTTCGGTTTTTGACGATCTGCACGAGATGGAGCGGGAGATCGAGCGGCTGGGCGGGAAGCTTTCCGTACTGGATCACGAGGGGCCGGAGTACGATGCCGCGGCGGAGCGCTACTCGATGCTGCAGGAGCGCTTTCACACGCTCGACGGCTACGCTCTCGACGCGCAAGTGGGCGGCGTGCTCACCGGGTTGGGCTTCGGCAAGGAGGATTGGGGACGGCAGACGGACGAGTTCAGCGGTGGCTGGCAGATGCGCATCGCGCTGGCGAAACTGCTGCTGGCCAAGCCGAATCTGCTTCTGCTCGACGAGCCCACCAATCACCTTGATCTTGAAACGCGCAACTGGCTTGAAGACTATCTGCACGGCTATCCCTTCGGCTACATCCTTATCTCGCACGACCGCTATTTTCTGGATGTCACCATCGACCGGACAGTTGAGATTTGGAACAAGCGGCTGACGATTTATCAGGGAAATTACAGTAAATATCTCAGTCAGAAAGATGAGCGGCGGGCGCAGCTCCAGGCGGCGTATCGAAATCAGCGCTTGCAGATCGAGCACCTCGAGGCATTCATCAATCGCTTCCGCGCCCAGGCGACCAAGGCCAAGCAGGTGCAGTCGCGGATCAAGGAACTGGAGAAGATCGAGCGAATTGAAGTCCCCGAAGAAGAGCCGGTAATTCACTTCCGCTTCCCCCAGCCGCCGCCTTCAGGGCGCATGGTTGTGGAGGCCGAGGGGCTGGCGAAGAGCTATGGACCAAAGAAGGTGCTCGAGGGCGTGCGCTTCGGCATTGAACGCGGCGACCGTATCGCGCTGGTGGGCGTGAACGGCGCCGGAAAGTCCACGCTCATCAAGTTGCTCACCGGCGTCGAGGCGCCCACCGCCGGCAAAGTCAAGCTGGGCCACAACGTGGTCAGCGAATATTTTGCGCAGGACCAGTACAAGGTGCTCGACGGCGACGCGCGCATGCTGGACGACATCAGCCGGGCGGCGCTGAAGGTGCCTGAGGTCGAGCTGCGCTCGCTGCTGGGCTGTTTTCTGTTCAGCGGAGACGACGTCTTCAAGCCGCTCGGCGTGCTTTCGGGCGGCGAAAGAAACCGCTACGCGCTGGCGCGGATTCTTGTGTCGCCGTCAAACTTTCTTCTCCTCGACGAGCCCACCAACCACCTGGACATGCGCGCCAAGGACGTCTTGCTCGATGCGCTGGCGGTCTTTTCGGGCACGGTGGTCTTCGTCTCCCACGACCGCTACTTCATCGATCGGCTGGCCACGCGTGTGCTCGAAGTGGAAGGCGGCAAGCTAACCAGCCACGAGGGCAACTACGAAGAATACTTGCGCTGGAAGGAGGCGCAGGCCGCAGGCGCTTCCAATCCTGGCCTTCTTAGCGGCACCGCGAAGAACGGAACGGAGTCGAAGTCGCCGCGGGTCTCTTCAAACTCTGGCGATGGGGCCGGCGCGCCCGTTGCCTCCTCGTCCAACACGATCATTATCGAAGGCGGCCCCGAACCCGGGCCGAAAGAAAAGATTCGCCGCCTCAATCCTCTCAAACAGAAGCAGATGGAAGACCGCTGCGCCTTCCTTGAAGAGGAAGTTCCGCGCATCGAAGCCGCCATCGCGCACACGGAAGGGCAGTTGGGCGTCTTCGTCTCGGCGGCAGAAACGCAACGGCTCGCTACACTGACCGAAGAGTTGCGCAGCCAGTTAGCCACGCTGACGGCAGAGTGGGAAGAGCTGATGCTGCAGCTTGAAGCTTGACCGCTACGTCGCCCACAGGCCACAGATACCATCGAGTCCATGACCACCAAAGCCGCTAAATCCCGCTGCACCTGGGCCGAGAACGATCCGTTGCTCCGCGACTACCACGACACGGAATGGGGCGTGCCCGAGCGCGACAGCCGCGCGCTCTGGGAGTTGCTCATGCTCGAGGGATTTCAGGCCGGCCTGGCTTGGATCATCGTGCTCCGCAAGCGCGACGCCTTCCGCAAGGCCTTCAAGGGATTTGACCCCGTCAAGGTCGCTCGCTTCCGCGAAGCCGAGATCGAGCGCCTCGTCCAGGATCCCGGAATCATTCGCTCGCGGGCCAAGATCGAATCCACCATCCAGGCCGCCCGCATCTACCTCGAGATGCGGAAAGCCGGAGAAGACTTCTCGTCGTTTCTCTGGGGTATCGCAGGCGGCAAGCCCATCCGGACCGAAGGCCCCATCCCCGCGCAAACGCCGCTCGCCGCCGAAATGTCGCGCCAGCTCAAGAAGCGCGGCTTCAAGTTCGTCGGCCCGGTGATTGTCTACGCTTTCATGCAGGCCGCCGGCATGGTTAACGACCACAGCCCAACCTGCTTCCGCCGCAACGCCCGCAAATGACCATCCTCTACTTCTCCTTGTACCCCCGCCATACCCACTCCAGCGCTTCCGGCAGAGTTTGCATGCGTGTGGCGCGGTCCACATGGACGGCGTCGCGCGCAAACACAAACTGATATGGGTAGTGTTTCGCCGCCAGCACCTGCGCCATCCTTTCGTTTGCCAGCACCCAATCGTGCATGTCGTCCCGCATTGCGTTCGGGTTCAGCAGGTCGCGGTCGCCCACTTCCATCCAGATGCGGAAAGGCTTCCGCGGGCTGTGCGGAATCAGCTGTTCATGGAATCCCCAGGCGCCGTGCGGCGTCTCAGGGTTCCACGGCCACTGCTGATTCACATAGGTACCGGAGTAGGTGAGAACGCGGTGATACCACTCCGGGTGGTACCAGGCCATGGCCAGCGCGCAAGAACCGCCGGAGCTATTGCCGGTTGTCGCCCTTCCGTTCGGGTCGTGCGTCAGCTTTACATTGGCGTGGCTTTCCACCGCAGGCAGCACCTCGTTTTCAACGAATTCGGCATAGTGCCCTGACATCGTGTCGTACTCAAGGCCGCGCTCGCTTCCCTGCGCGTCGCTTCCGCCATTGGCAATCGAAATGGCGACGATGGGCGGCAGCTTTTGCCCGGCAATCAGCGCATCCAACGCGGCAAACAGCAGGCGGTCGGGGCCGTCCGCGCCCACAATGAAGGGCATCTCTCTCCCAGGCGCGTAGCCCTTTGGCACGTAAACGGCGACTTTTCGCTCGTACCCCGCAGGATGCGTTTCAATCCCTGACAGCCGCGCCGCGTTTGCCGGATCAGGCGTTGGGTGCGAGTCCGGATTGCGGGCGATGCCTGGGAAATACTTGCTGTCCTCGGAGTTCAGCGTGAACTCGACGACGGTCCCGTCGAGTACGCGATTCAGATCCGCCAGCTCGGGCGCAGGCGTGTGCGTTGGACCAATAATGAAGTTGCCGTTCTGGTTCGGAGCGGGGATGGTGCCGTCCGCCAGCTCGGGCGCCTTCACGTATCCCGGCGTATGCGGATCGCGTGTGGGCATGGGCGGGCGCGGCGGGCGCGCGGGCGTGGCAGCCGTCGCGGGAGCCTGGCTGTAGACAAGCGGGACCGCGGCAACAATGCCAGCCAAGACAAAGGGGAAGACCCGGCCGAAAATCTTCATTCAGCCATTGTGCGACATCGGCCCGGTTGGGCGAAAGAGCCCACATCCCGAGCGGGTCCCTTATTTTCATCGTGCATAATCAAAAGACGATGGCCCTATTGTGGAATCCCGAGAGCTGGCCGCAGCGGCTGGCGGAGTTGGAAGCGCAATCCGGCGACCTGAAGGAGGCGCCGCTGCGGCGCGATGTCCGTTCGCTGGGCATGTTGCTAGGCGAGGTGTTGCGCGAGCAGGCGGGTAACGAGCTTTTTGCCGAAGTGGAGGCGCTGCGGCAAGGCACCATCCGGCGCCGCGATGCAGAAGCCCGCGGCAACAGCGAAGAAGCCGACCGCAACGCAGCCAGCGCGCTGGCGATGGTTCACAAGCTGTCGCCCGAGCAGGCAATCCTGCTCACCCGCGCATTTGCTTTCTACTTCGAGCTCATCAACCTGGCGGAGACCAACCATCGCAAGCGACGCCGCATTGCCCTGCGGCTGAGCGGCCAGGCCAGCCGTCAGCGCGGGTCGTTGGTTGGGACTCTGTCGGAGATGAGGCGCGTGGGCATCGGAGCGGAGGAGGCCCTGAACTGGCTCAAGCGCGTGCTTATCATCCCCGTGTTTACTGCGCATCCGACGGAGGTGGCGCGCCGCACCGTGATGTTCAAGCGCCGGCGCATCGGCGAATTCCTGGCGACACTCGATCGAATCCCCATTCCCGAACAGGATCTGGCACGGCTGGAACAACTGGTGCTGGCAGAGATCACCAGCCTGTGGCAGACCGACGAAGTGCGCTCGCGCCGGCCCACGGTGTACGACGAGATCAAGATGGGCCTCGACTACTACGACGTCTCAATCTTCGAGACGTTGCCGGGGCTTTACCGCGAAATTTCGGAGGCGTTGCGATTTGCCTATGACCTGGAGATCGAGGCGCACGCGCTGCCACAGGTGTTGCGGTTTGGATCGTGGATCGGCGGCGACCGCGACGGCAATCCCTTTGTGACGCCCGAAGTCACGCGCGACGCCATTCAACTGGCTCGCGGCCATTTGCTGGTCTACTACCAGCGGCAACTGGACGAGATCATCGACCTGCTGACGACCAGCGCCCAGCAGCGGCCGGTAAGCACCGCTCTGATGGAGCGCCTGAAGGCCTATGTGGCGCAGGTGCACACGCCAGAGGCACAGGTCTTCGGAGCGCAGTACGAGTTTGAGTACTACCGGCGATTCATCATCTGTGTCAAGGCACGCATTCAGCGAACGCTCGAAGAGCCGGGCCCTATCGGCGCGGCAATGCCCGTGACGCCCTACACCCTCGCGTACGGACAAGACAAACTGGCGCAGGTGCTGCCGGTTTATTTCTCGGTGGAAGAATTCCTCGACGATCTCGAAGCGCTGCGTGAGTCGCTGGCCGCGAACGGCGGAATCCGCATCGCGCGCACACTCATCGATCCGCTGGTTCTGCAGGTGCGGACTTTCGGGCTCCATCTGCACACGCTCGATATCCGCCAGCATGCACGGGTGTTGCAGGCCGCCTTGCAGGAGGCCATCAGCGACACCATGGCGCCATCGCTGCCCAGCGGGCTTTCGGCGGAGACCTTGAGTGTGCTTGATACTTTCCGCGTGGTTGCCGAGGCAAAGGACGGATGCTCACCGGAAGCAATTCGGCAATACGTGATCTCCGGCGCGGCGACGGTTGACGACGTACTGGCCGTGGTCCGCCTGGCCAGGCTGGGCGGCGTGAAGGTCGAAGGATCGGGACGCGACCCGGGGCTGATGCCCGTACCGCTCTTCGAGTCCATCGAAGACCTGCGCAACGCTCCCGCCGTTTGTCGCGAGCTATGGAGCCGGCCCGACTATCGCAAGCTGATCGCGACCTGGGACAACTGGCAGGAGGTCATGCTCGGCTACTCCGATTCAAATAAAGATGGGGGCATGTTGACCTCAACCTGGGAGATCTTCCGCGCGCATCGCGACCTGCACGTGGTGGCGCGCGAAGCCGGCATCAAGCTGCGCCTCTTCCATGGCCGTGGCGGCACGGTGGGCCGCGGCGGCGGACCGACGCATCGCGCCATCTTTGCCCAGCCCATGGACTCCTTCGACGGGCAGTTGCGGATCACCGAGCAAGGCGAGGTGCTGAACTTCAAATATGCGGACGAAGTGCTGGCAGAGCGCAATCTTGAACTGATGATTGCCGCCTCCCTTGACGCGCTTGCCCGGCCCAACGCGCGCGACCCCGAGGGCCACTTCACCGGCGTGCTGAAACCGGAGTGGGAGGCTGCGCTCAACGAGTTGTCAGAGCTTTCGTTTGGCTATTACCGCAAACACATTCTCGAAGACCCCGGCGTGGTCACCTACTTTGAGCAATCTACTCCAGTGGGTGAGTTGGAGAACGCCAAGATCGGTTCGCGGCCATCGCGGCGGAACGCGTCGCCTCGTCTGACGGATCTGCGCGCCATTCCGTGGGTCTTTGGCTGGACGCAATCGCGGCTGCTGGTGCCGGCATGGTTTGGCGTGGGCTTTGCGATGGAAGAGTTTCTTGGCCGGACCGGCGCTGCGGACCCGCTTGCACTTTTGCAAACGATGGCTAGCGAGTTTCCGCTCTTCATCGATCTGCTGCGCAATGTCGAGCTTGCGCTTGGCAAGGTAGACCTGGCCACGGCCCGGCTCTACTCGGAGCTGGTGGAGGATACAAAGCTTCGCGAACGCATCTACGACATGTTCGACGCCGAGTTCCATCGCACCGTGCGGGCTGTGCTGGCGGTTACCCGGCAGAAGGAGCTGCTGGAGTCGAACCAGGTGCTGGCGCACTCCATCAAGCTTCGCAATCCGTACGTCGATCCCATGCACCTGATCCAGGTGGACATGCTGCGCCGCAAGCGCGCCGGGGAAGACACGCCCGAAGTAAACCGCGCCATCGCCGCCACCATCAGCGGGATTTCGGCAGGGCTGAGAAATACGGGTTAGATGCTTTCCAATCATTGTGAGAAATCTCCCGTTTTTCGCCTTGTTTATGGCATTTCTCAGGTCAAAAGCCTGCGTTTCCTTGCCAAAAAGGGGCCAAAATCGGGGGTCCCTGTTTACCGATGAGTAAATTCAATCGATCATTTATCTACTCATTCAATTGATGTTATCTAGAAAACCGTTACCTTTTAGTACTCCATTTTGGAGGGGGGGGTACCCCCATTAGCGCTAGGTACGGACCGGTCACATCCCTGACATTTTGAACCGGTCACATCCCTGACGCTGTAACGGGAACCGAAGGTATCGCATACTTCTATTGTGCGCCAACGTTCGCTAATTCTCAGTAACGCACGGCGGACGCGTCAGGCCTGAATTCAAGGTTTTTGGGCAGGTTCTAAGAATCTGAAAGCGGGCGGCCAATCTCCCAATGATGCCCGTAGGGATCAACAATGCGTCCCACTCGCCATCCATGCCCCTCGCTCATCGCATAGACCTGGGAAGCACCAGCTTCAAGCGCCTGCGCAAAGACCGCATCTGGATCCGCTACCGTCAGGATCATGCGAACCGATGAACCGCCCAGAGACGTGGGGCTGAAATTTCCATGTTCCGGGGACTCGTCGCCAACCCAGAAATCCGCGCCGTTCACCGGGAGTCTTGCCACCACGCTGCCGCTTGAGTCTTCCACGCGAAGAACCTCCACCGCTTCGAAGGCTGCTTTGCAGAACTCAACGGCCTGGCCGCTCTTCCGAACGGAAAGCCAGGGAGCGATCGAGCAAGGCAATGCAGCGGGTGCTGAATCCATCTGTCCCTCGTTTGCTGCAGCTCTCTTCACCGCATCGCCAAATGTACCGCAAGGTGCAGCCCTATCATCAGGCCAATCGTCAAGATGCCCGCCGCCACGGGGCCTTTCTTTCGCCAAAGAACTACGGCCGCGGCGATGAGGATCGCCTCAGGAACCACGATGGCCGCGAGCCAATGCGTCCACTCTGCATGGGCGATTCCAAGTCCTGGAAACATCAAGTCCGTAATGCGCAGAATGGCAAACGCGCACCCAACCAGCATCAGTGCGGACAACACACCGATCCCAACCCCAAGCGCCTTCTTGCCCGTGTTATTCATCCGAACCTCCTCATGTGCCTTGCGTTGTTTCAACAAAGTCCGCCAGGCGCTCGCCGCGTGCCGGCAGATCGCCGCAGCGCTACCCAGAGCCCAAAACAGCGCGGCCCAATCGCCTCGGATAAAGTCGAGTTCGCCCAGCATTGCCTGGGCCCAGTCCCGGCTCCCCGACGGCGCAAGGCTGACCATTACCCGGAGCAGCCGTTCAGCAAGCCTGCGTGGCGCACCCATCAGGCCTCCATCCGTCCCAGAGCCTCTTCGCCCAGCTTGCCAACGGATTGCGAGGTCAACTGCGTCCTAGCAAAGCGCAATCCCTCGGCTGTGAATCGGTACATGTGACGAGGCGGCTTGCCCGGCTCACTTTGCTCCCACCTGGTTTCCAGCAGCTTGTGTTCAGCCACGCGCATCAAAATTGGATACAGCGTACCCGACTTCAATCCCGTGATACGGCTCAGGTCGTACCCATATTTCCAGTCCTCAGGCTGGTCGAGAAATGCTTCGAGAACGAGGAGGGTTTGCGGTGACAGGCGCAGCTTCATTCGCATAACTCTACATATGTAGAGTAACTCTGTCAATCAGGAAATCACGGGCCGCGCGGGATTCATTGGCGGCTCGGGGTTATGGAGATTTGGGGCCTGTCTTGGGGCCAATCTACACTTTCCAATGCCTTGCGCTTGCCATTCCCGGGCGCTGGGTCTACTTTATCTGTATGCATCGATGTCGCTAACGCCGTCCTGGTGAGAGTTCCGATGCAGACGCGTGCCTTGGTGGCGCGCGCAATTTCCCGCTTGAAGGCTCCACCGTCCCCAAGAATTCCTCTAAAAGAACGCCTGGGCAAATTGCCCCGGAAAAGGAGATTATCATGGCGCGCATTGCCGCGAATGTAACTGAACTCATTGGCCGCACACCCCTGGTGCGGCTCAATCGTGTGGCCGCAGGGTTGCCCGGAACCGTTGTGGCCAAACTGGAAAGCCAGAATCCGGTCTCGAGCGTCAAGGACCGCATCGGGTTTGCAATGATCGATGCTGCCGAAAAGGCCGGCAAAATCACTCCGGGAAAAACTGTGCTGATTGAGCCCACCAGCGGCAATACCGGTATTGCCCTGGCCTTTGTGGCTGCGGTCAAGGGCTACAAGCTGATCCTCACCATGCCTGAGACCATGAGCCTTGAACGGCGCGTGACCTTGCTCGCGTTCGGCGCCGAGATCGTGCTCACCCCCGGACCCAACGGCATGAAGGGCGCCATCGCCAAGGCCAACGAGATCCTGGAGAAAACGCCCAATGGCTACATCCTTCAGCAGTTCGACAACCCCGCCAACCCGGCGATTCACCTGGCGACCACCGGTCCGGAAATCTGGGACGACACCGACGGCAAGGTGGACATTCTTATCTCCGGCATAGGCACGGGCGGCACCATTACAGGCGTGGCGAACTACATCAAGCCGAAGAAGCCCTCGTTCAAGGCGATCGCAGTGGAACCGACCGACAGCCCGGTGCTCTCCGGCGGCAAGCCCGGACCTCACAAGATCCAGGGCATTGGCGCAGGTTTTGTGCCGAGCATCCTCGACACCAAGATCATCGATGAGGTGGTTCAGATAACCAACGACGAGGCTGTCGAGATGGCCCGGCGGCTGGCGAAAGAGGACGGTCTTTTTGTCGGCATCAGTTCGGGAGCAGCGGCGGCAGCGGCGCTGAAAGTGGCCGCGCGGCCTGAGAATGCCGGCAAGCTGATCGTGGTGGTGCTTCCCGACTTCGGCGAGCGCTACCTCTCGAGCGTTCTGTTTGAGCCCTTGCGGCAACAGGCACTCGCTCTGCAGGCTGAGCCGATTGCAGTAACGGCGTAGAATAGTTGCCCAATGCGTGCCATGCTTTGAAGGGTACGGACTTCAGCCCGCACCCTTCAAACAGCTTTTGCTTACCGCCTGTTCGTCATGTCAATGTTTAGCCGCATTCGTGAAGATATCGACTCCGTGATGGAACGCGATCCGGCCGCGCGTTCACGGCTGGAAGTATTGCTTTGCTATCCGGGTTTATGGGCAGTGTGGTTTTACCGAGTCTCAAGCCGGCTGTGGCGCTCGAAGCTGCGGCTGCCGGCGCGTTTCCTCTCACAGATTGCCCGGTTCTTTACCGGCGTGGATATTCACCCCGGCGCGCTGCTTGGCCGCCGGCTGTTTATCGATCACGCCACTGGAGTGGTGATTGGCGAAACCGCAATCGTAGGCAGCGATGTGACCATGTACCAGGGAGTGACCCTGGGCGGCACCGGCAAGGGCCACGGCAAGCGTCACCCCACGGTCTGCGACGGCGTCTTCATCGGAAACAACGCCAACGTGCTGGGCGACATTACGGTAGGAGAGAACTCGCGCGTGGGCGCTGGCTCGGTAGTGCTTTCAGACGTGCCGCCCAACTCCACCGTCGTCGGCGTTCCCGCGCACATCATCTATCGCAACGGTCAGAGGGTGCTCATTACCGATCCTCACGATGTAAAGGATCCGCTCTCGGACGCGCTGATCGCGCTTGCGGCGCGCGTGGAGGAGTTGGAGAAGCGACTGGGCGGAGAATCTCGCCCCGACGAGCCCTTCGCCGCAGAAGAGGCCGAGCGCGAAGCCTACCGCGTGGAGCTTGAACGCCTGCGGATCTATGTTTCCATGGGCGAAGGAATCTGAAGGCCGGGCAGCGGCGACCGAAACAGGAATAAATCCGAAAAGACTTTCAAGAATCGCCCGTAGCACTATAGATTGCTATACGAGGCATCCAAGGCAGAACCAAGAGCCCAGTCAGTGGAAGGCGATTCTCCCGTCCGCTGGGACGCCTTTGCGCAAAAGCGGCGGCCTGCCTCAGCAAAGGAGAACGTAGTGAAGAGATTCGGGATGTACGTAGCGGGTTCCGTTCTGATAGCCGGTGTAACCCTGTTTGGTCAAAGCCCTGCACAAGCCTCAAATAGCGCGGCCGTGCCGTTACCAAGCTATACGCCACCGTTTGATGCCGCAGCTGCCGGAATGACGCCGCTGTTTGACGGCAAGACGCTGAATGGGTGGATAGGAAATCCGGACGCCTGGAAGGTGGAAGACGGAGCGATTGTGGCCAGGGACGGAAATCAGGCTCTGATGACGGCAAACGACTATGACAATTTCCGGATGATGGTGTCTACGGTGCAGGTGCAGGAGCCGACGAATCACCAGGGAATCTGTTTCTGGGGCGACCGGCCGGCCAAGGGAGACTGGGGCTACGGCCGATGCATGGATGTAATGCCGCCGATGCCCTGGACGTGGGATTACTCGACCAATGCCGGACTGGCGGGAACGATGGCGATCAGCAGAGATCTCGACAAGGAGCTGGGGATCAAGCGGTCGCAGTGGACGCAGGCGGAGATTCTGGTCAACCGCGAAAAGGGGACTATTCGCATGGCCGTGAATGGCATCGAGGTGCTCTCGTATACTGACGGTAATCCCAGCCGACTCAAGAAAGGCCCCATCGGCCTGCAAGCACACAACAAAAACCGCGAGGTTCGCTACAAAGATATTTTCATTGAAGTGAATCCGGCGGAAGACAGCCTGATTACGGTACGGAAGTGAAGACGCTGTGCTCGGCATGATCCAACGGCATCGACGCCCCCAGTCCTGAGATGGTCTGCAGGTTTCTGAAGGGTGCCGGTAAGGCAGACGGCAATGCAACATTGGTTCCGTTATTACTCTCCTGGCCGGGGTTTCGCTTGTTGATCTTTCGCACGTTGCTCGTGGCCGCATTCATTCTCCCGTCGAGCGCGCATGCTGTCTCGCGCGTGCAGGCCGCATCGGTTCCCGCGGAGATGCGGTCAACTGCCTTTACGGTGAAGGTGGATGGACGCCCTGTCGACGTTGCGCACGCGGCAGCCAGTTATGAGTTTGTCAGCTTCGACATTACCGGCCCGGTAACCGTAGAGATCACCTCTGCGGATGCGGGCTTCTGGGATAAAGGCGTCGATATCCAGCCATGGCGGCTGGGGCTGCGACCCATCCGGAAGGGGCCGACGATCCGCTTCAGGCTCTCGGGACCGGCGAAACTGTCGATCTCCCGCCCCGGCGACTTTCTCAATCATGCAGCGATGCTTTTTCTTTTCGCCGGCACACCGCCTCCGCCGCTGCCGCGCGATCCCAAGATTCACGCCTATCAGCCGGGAGTGTATCGCTCCAGCCTGAACCCGAAGAGCGGTGAGACGATTTACCTTGCGCCGGGCGCGTACATCTTTGGCAGCCTGAACCTCTTTAACGTGCAGGACGTGAAGGTGCTGGGACGGGGAACCATTGTTTACGACGGCCCGCAGGACCCGAACAGCGACGAGGGCTGGATGCAGAAGCCCGACTGGCATTGCATTGGCGCGGTCGAAGCCCGCAACGTCGAGATCGACGGGCTAACATGCATTGTGCGGTCGCGGACCTGGTCCATCCAGATGAAGGATTCGACCGGCTTCAACTTCGACGATCTGCGCGTGATCGGCGGCAACCCCGGCAACGCCAACCAGGACGGAATGGACTGGCTGGGCGGCGGCGACACCGTAGTCCGCAACGCTTTCATTCGCTCGTCGGACGATGTGTTCGCCATGCAGGGCAACTGGGACGGTTACACCGACGAGGACCTGATGCGTCCCGGCCACGACGTCCAGAACATCCTGATCGAGCACAGCGAGCTCTCGACCAGCATCTCGAATATTGTGCGCGCGGCATGGCCGCAAAAAGTCTTCAACTCGAACAACTTTACGCTGCGCGACTCCGACATTCTTCACGGCGGCATCGGCGCATGTGGACAAACCTTCGGCTTGCTGGGCATGTGGGGCGCGGAGGGGGCCAGCGGCCAGCACACCAACTACACCTTTGAAAATCTGACTCTCGACAACTGGTATTCATTGGTGCAGATGGAACAGGAACGCCCTGGATTGCAGGGATTTGCCTTCCGCAATATCTGGGCGCTCGATCAGCCTCCACTCGCCGCCTCCTCGATCGTTGGAGACGTTGCGGGCGTCACCTTCGACAACTTGAAATACGGTCAAACCCGTGCGGCCGGCGACGCCGATCTTCCGCTGACAGTGAACGCCGGCGCGCAGCCTCACTTTGTAACGGGGCACAGGCCGGATGCCGCATTCAGCGTCGATACTCCGGTGTTTGCGCCGGGGCAGCAGGTCGCCTTCACCGCAAAGGCCTCGCCGGGAGCGCACTATACCTGGCTCTTCGGCGATGGAACCATCGGACACGGCCGCATGGTACATCATCGCTTCACGGACGCCGACGGCACCGAGCTCGATGGAACGAACGGCGCGGCGCGCTTCAGGGTTCTTCTTCACGTTGAAGAAAAAGCCGGGCAGCAAGACTGGGCCGCGCAAGGGGTAGTGGCAGTCGCAAAATGGCACGACGCAACCAACCCGGCGGTCGCCACGGTGGCCGGCGTTGCCTGGGGGATCTATCCAGGCACGTGGACCGATCTACCCGACCTGACCAAGCAAAAAGCGGTCTTCTCGGGTGAAGGGCCCAACCTGGAGGCAGACGCGCAGGGATTCACGCACTACGCGACCGCATGGGATGGCCTGATCGACATTCCCGCCGACGGCGGTTACACATTTCATCTCATCGAAAGCGACGCCGCACGGCTTGTGGTCGATGGCGTGGAAGTGGCGAAGACCGGTCCGCCGTTTGCGCAGGTCTGCGGCTCGCCGGGCAATGCGCTCCGCTACGATCACGGATCGCTGGGACTACGCGCCGGAAAACATACACTTCATCTGGAAAGCTTGCACTCCGTGAGCCAGGGATCGCCACGTCTGCTCTGGGAAGGACCGGCGCTTCCGCTTACCGATGTGCCCTCGGCGGCGTTCAGCCATCTAAAGCAGGATGTAGTGACTGCGGTGACTGGTCACCCCAGCGAGCAAAAATCGCTTGTCGCGGCTCCCGGCAAGGACTAGATCGATGCATGAGACGAAGCCTGCCCTGGACTTTTTTCGCTGCAAGGCAGTGAGAGCTTTAGTCTGATCTGAGGTATCGCCAGCGATCAAGCGCCGATCGCCTTTTTTTTGCGCCGCGATAATCCGCCTCTTTGGGTAGCGCGCGTGCAAAGCGAGCGGCTGGCTGCGATGCGCCGCTCAACGAAGATTGTTTTAGTCATCACGGCAGATTGGGACGCAATTGCCGCGCGCCGAGTTCAAGAACCTGAGAAGGATATAGAGGCTAACCGCATCGCCGCAAGCAGGGAGACGTTGAAGTCCCGGATGCGTTGGAGGCTTCTCTATGTTCTCTCTCTAGCCCGGCACTGCCTTTGAGTGCTACTCTGGCCTTCACCCAGTGGCTGGGCACGCCACTCGCAAGGAGCTCGGATCACGAACATGGCAAACAGACGGTTTTCTCTTCTTCCTGCTTCCGCAGTGGTCTCGATCGCGGCTCTTTTCATCACGGCAGGCTGCCTTGCGGCACAGCAACCAGCTGCGGCCGCTCAACCTTCCATCCAGCTTCAGCCTTATACCGCTCCGGACGAAAGCGCCTCTGCCGGCGTACCTTCGGGCTGGCAAGTGACCAAGGGTGCGGAAACACTGATCCAGATGACGGGGCCGCAAGGCGAAACCGTCTTTCTCGGCAACACGATTGTTGCGAAGAATGGCGCTTTCCAGGCCGGCCAACGCGGCGCAAACGGCATTGACCTCTCTATGCCTTACACCGCGACGCTGGCGCAAAAGCTGACTATGATTTTTCAGCAGAATGCCGCGGTCTCCGGCAAGCCGGCGCCGCAGGTCACCTTCAACTCCGCGACACCGATTCAGGTCCCGCCTATTCTTGGCCAGTGCGGCCGGTTTGTGGCGAGCGTGTCAGACGCAAAGGGACCGATGAAGGTCATGGGGGTTTACTGTTCCTTTCCTGTGGACTCGGGCGGCGCCTACAAGAACGTGATGCTGCTGGCGCAGGCGCCGGCATCCTCGGCGGCACAGTCGGCGCCCATCGCACAGGCTATCTTCCAGAGCTACCGGATTCCTCTGGCAATGCTCAAGAAAAAGCTCGCGCCGTTTTACGCGCCACCGCCTCCGATGCCCGTCGGGGTTGGCGGCGGAGGCGGCGGGATGAACAGCTCTACCATTCTGGCCGAGGAGGGCGCCGACAACTCCGCGAACTGCTTTGACCTGGGGGTTCTGCGGGAGACGCCGACACGCGACCTGCCAAGAAGCTGCGGCGGGACCAGGCCGGACTGACTCTTCTAAAGAACTAAGACAAGATGGGCGGCCGATCTCGATTGCGAGAATGGCCGCCCATTCTTAATTGGCGCTTATCGTCCTATTTCGGCAACTGGGTCAAATCCCAGCCGCCACCCAGCGAGCGGACGAGGCCTACGCTGGCCACAAACTGCCGGGTCTGGAGATCGATGGCCGTGCGCTGGTTATCGAGCAGCGTGGTCTCGGCCGTGAGCACCTCAAGATAGCTGGTGACTCCACCCTTGTAGCGCTGGTTGGAGAGATCGAAGGAATTCTGGGCGGACGCCACGGCGCGCTGTTCGGCGCCCGACTCCTGCTCCAGAATCCTCAGCCCGGAGAGCTGGTCTTCCACGTCGTTGAATGCCTGGAGCACGGTGTTCCGGTAGCCGGCAACCTGGGCCTCGTAGTTGTGGCGCGCCTGGTCGGTGAGAGCGCGACGCTGGCCGGCGTCAAAGAGAAGCTCCGCGGCCTGCGCACCCAGCGACCAGAGCGAGCTTGGACCCTGAATCCACGTTCCGGCATTTACGCTTTCAAAGCCGCCGGCCCCGCTCAGGCTGATGGTGGGGTAAAAGGCGCTGACGGCGATGCCGATTTGCTCATTGGCAGCGGCTGCCTGGCGCTCGGCGGCGGCAATGTCGGGACGGCGCTGGAGCAATTGTGAAGGCACGCCGACGGGCACCCTGGGCAGAGCGAGATCGAGCGGCGAGGGCGGAACGCTGAAGTCGCCAAGGTTGAGGTTGGCGATGGTACCAATGGCGTGTTCGAACTGAGCGCGCGCCACGCCGATGTCCACCAGTTCAGCCCGCACGGTCTCCAGTTGCGTACGCGCCAGGGCCACGTCGGCCGCGGTGGCTACACCACCAGCAAGGCGGCGCTCGGTAAGCTCAAGCTGGTTTTCGAGATCGCCGACTGTGATCGTAAGCAGCTTTGATTGTGCATCCAGACCCCGCAACTGAAAATAGTCTGAGGCCATCTCGGCGTGCAGGCTCAGATCCACGCTAGCCGTGTCCGCAGCGCTGGCCTGCGCGCTTTCGCGTGCTGCTTCCACGGTGCGGCGGATGCGGCCCCAGAAGTCCGGCTCCCAGCTTGCTTGTCCTCCGATCACCAGATCTCCATAGGTCGTGATACCGCCCTTCGTGGCCATCGGTCGATTGGCGGAAACCCGGTCGCGGCTGGCCGACAGATTGCTGGAAAGCGTGGGATAGAGATTGGCCCTCGCAGCGCTCACCTGGTCGCGTGCGGCCAGATAACTCTCCAGCGCCTGGCGCAGACTCTGGTTATTGTCGGCGATGCGGTCCTCGAGTTGATTCAGCTGCGGGTCCTGGTAGATCTCCCACCACTTGCCGCGCAGCATTCCGTCGGAAGGCGTGGCCGGCTGCCAGCCACCTCCGGCAGGATTGGGTGGCGGAGTGACAACTGTGGATGCGCCGGTTTCCTTGTAGACTGCGGGGGCCTGGTAGCCGGGACGGTTGTAGTTGGGACCAACGGATTTGCAGGCGGTGAGAAGAACCATGACAAGCGAACAAGAGACCAGAACCGTACGGGCCTTGGATACTGCTGTAATTTGCCTGATTTCTATCTGAGATTCCGGAAAACATCCCGCAGGGGCTAAAGCCCTCATCGGCCTCGCGGCATCCGCGGCATGACAAAAGTCGTGCCCTGACACAAAACCGCAAGTGCCCATCACGAGCAGTCGCTTTTCCTTGGCCTGGCTTGCGGGCATTGCTACTTGCCTCCTGCATCGGAGGGTTTGCCGGGGTTGACGACTGTGACTTTTTCGCCGTCGATGAGCGAGTCGGGCGGGTCCTGGATGACCTGGTCGCCGGCGCTGAGGCCGGTCACGATCTGTGCGGTACCGCCGTCGTCTTCACCCATAACCACATCGACCAGGCGCGCCTGGTTTCCATTCACAACGGTACTCACCTGCAATCCGTTCCTGCGGAAGATCAGCGCTGCCGCGGGCACGATAAACACCTGGCCAGCGGCCGGCGTCTTGAAGTGAACCTGGGCCAGCGAACCGGGCAGCAACTGGCCATCGGTGTTGTCCACATCAATCTCGACCAGCAAGGTGCGGCTTGCGGGATCGATGGCATCGGCGGTCCGCACCAGCGTTCCCCGATAGGTTTTGCCGACGTGCTCGGGAAAATCGAGGTCGAGCTTCATTCCGCGCTTTACGGATTGCGAATAGATCTGGGGAAGGTTGGTGTAGACGCGGAGCGTTTTGATGGCCTGCAAGTGGAAGAGTTCCTTTGCCGCGCCCTGGTCAATCAGCTGGCCGATATCGATGTTGCGCGCAGTTATCACGCCGTCGAAGGGCGCGTAGACCTTTTCAAAGGACTGCATCTCGGTAAGGCGCTGCACATTGGCCTGAGCGGAGCGAACAGCGGACGCGGTGGCCGCGGCCTGGTTGACGAAGGTGTCGGTGTCCTGGCGGGATACGGCGTTGGAGGTGACGAGACCGCTGTAACGCTCGGCCTGGATGCGGGCGTTATTGGCATTCGCCTCGGCAGTGACAAGATCCGCCTTGGCCTGCGACAGTTGCTGATCGAGTTCCGGAGTAGAGATTTCAGCAAGCAGCGCGCCCTTCTTCACTCTTGCGCCGATGTCAAAGTACCAGCGGGTGAGGTAGCCGTTGGTGCGGGCGTAGATAGGCGAATCCGTGAACGCGGTTACGTTTCCCGGCAGCACGAAACTGTCGACCGGCGCGCCAGCTTTGGGAACCGCGACAGTGACCGTAGGCGGAGCCAATTCCTGGGTGCGCTTGGCGAGCACGGTGTCTGCCTGCGTGCGGCGCAACATGCCGAGCCCCCCCAGCACCAGGGCCGCCAGGAGCAACAAGACTACTCCGAAAAGCGCCAGCCGCGGCGAGATCGAGTTCTGGTCCGGCGCGGTCTCGTGGCCGTGTGCAGGTTGGTGGTTCGGATTGGATGCGTTGTTCATTTGGGATTACTCCGAAATCTCGTCGAATTCATCGAAAGCTGCGGCACGTGCGGCGCCGTGAGCCAGTTTGCGGCGGCTCTCGATGCGGCCGTGAATGAAAGAGAAGAACGCCGGGACAAAGAGGAGCGTTGCGATAGTGGCCACCAGAAGGCCGCCGATAACGGCGCGGCCAAGCGGGGCGTTTTGTTCGCCGCCGTCGCCCAGGCCCAGCGCCATGGGCACCATTCCGATAATCATCGCAAGTGCGGTCATGAGCACCGGGCGCAGGCGAACAAAGCCCGCATTCAGGGCCGCACGGCGCGCGTCGCCCACAAGGATTTCCATTTGTTCGCGGGCAAAGCTCACCACCAGGATGGAGTTGGCCGTGGCCACGCCCATGCACATGATGGAGCCGGTGAGGGCAGGAACGCTAAGCCGCGTATGGGTGAGGAAAAGGAACCACACGATGCCCGCCAATGCCGCGGGCAGCGCCGAAATGATCAGAAACGGATCGAGCCATGACTGGAAGTTGACCACGATCAACAGGTAGACCAGCAGGATGGAGAAGGCCAACCCGATCAGCAATCCCAGATAGGATTTCTTCATGGTGTCGCTCTGACCGCGCAGAACGAACTCCGAGCCGCGAGGCAATTCGTTCTTATGGCGAGCCACGATCTCCTCCATTGCACGGGTTAAAGTGCCCAGATCGGTCCCTTCGACGTCGGTGAAGATATCGATCACGGGCATTGCATCGTAATGGGTAACGGTGCCCTGTTCGGCGCCGGGCGCGATAGTGGCGAGATTACCCAACACTTGCTGTGAGCGCTGGGAAGCGCCGGGAGCTCCCGTGGCCGCTGCTCCGCCGGCCGGCGGCATCACAAGAGAACCGGTAATAGGCAAGCTCTCGAGATCTGCCAAAGAGTCGATTCCATACTGCGGAGCTTGAGTGGTGACGTTGTAGGAGACGCCGTTTCTGGGATCAAGGAAGAAAGTGGGCGTGCTTTGGAAGCTGCCGCTGAGGGCAACCAGCAGGCCTGTGGCCACGTCTTTTTGCGTGAGCCCTACGGATTGGGCGCGGGTGCGGTCCACATTTACGGTCATTCTGGGCAGATTGAAAGGCTGCTGGATGTGCGCATCGGTAGCGCCGGGAACATACCTGATCTCATCGAGCATGCGTTCGGCGAGGGCGCGGTTGCCTTGCAGGTCAGGGCCGATGACTTGAATGTCGATGGGAGAGGAGAGGCCAAAGTTCAGGATTTGGGTAACGATGTCCACTGGCGGCAAGTAGAAAGTGACGCCGGGGTAATCGCGGACCAACACGGAGCGCAACTGTTCAACGTAGGCTTCAGTTGGATGGTGATGCGGGGCTAGCTGCACCTGAATGTCGGCGTCGGCCGGACCGATAGGCGCGGAGGTGGAGTAAGAAAGATTCAAGCCCGAGTAGGGCAGTCCGACATTGTCCACGATCGAGACCACTTCGTTTGCGGGCACATGCTGACGGATCGTTGCATCCACATGGTCGCAGAGTGCTGCCGTCTCCTCGATACGCGTTCCTGTATGGGCACGCAAGTGAATCTTGAACTGGCCGGAATCCACAGCGGGGAAAAAGTCCTCGCCGAGCCAGGGAGTCAAGAAGCCCAGCGAAGCCAGAGAAAATGCCACGAACAGGATCAGGAAGACGCCGGCATGATCCACGCACAGTGTAAGCATGCGCAAGTAGGCCTGGCGAAACCGCTCAAAGCCGGACTCGAATGCAATTTGAAACATTGTGAAGGGATTGCGGCTGGCGCGCTTGCGAGCGGCCTGAGCGTCGTCGTGCTCATGGAGCAGGTACTTGGCCATGGTGGGCACAAGGGTGCGCGAGAGCAGGTAGCTGGCCAGCATGGCAAAGACGACTGCCTCCGCTAAAGGCACAAACAGATAGCGAGCCACTCCACTAAGGAGAAACATGGGCACGAAGACGATGCAGATGGACAGGGTGGAGACGAATGCGGGAACTGCAATCTGCGCCGAGCCGTCGAGGATGGACTGCTCAAGCTCCTTGCCCGTTTCGAGATTGCGATTAATGTTCTCGATAGCCACCGTGGCGTCGTCGACCAGGATCCCGACCGCCAGCGCCATGCCGCCAAGGGTCATGATGTTGATGGTCTCGTGGAGCGCATGGAGCATGATCAGCGAGCAGAGGATGGAGAGCGGAATGGACACGGCTATGATGATGGTGGAGCGCCAACTGCCGAGAAAGACCAGAATCATGACAGCTGTAAGGCAGGCAGCAATGATGGCCTCCCGCACCACGCCGTTGATGGCACCACGCACGAAAATGGATTGGTCGGTCAGCGCTATCATTTTCAGTTGCGGTGGCAACTTGTCCCTGACACCCTCCAACTTGCCGCGAACGCCCTTGATGATGTCCAGGGTGGAGGTGGAGCCGGTCTTCATAATGCTCATCAGCACCGCGCGGCGGCCATCCACCCGGACGATGTTGGTTTGCGGCGTGCTGCCGTCGCGCACATGGGCCACGTCGCGAACGTAGACCATGGCTCCGTTCACCGACTTGATGGGCAGGTCGTTCAGGTCGTTCACGATCTGAGGTTGGGAATTGGTCTCCACCGCATACTCGAAGCGGTCAATCTTCACGGTACCCGAGGGTGCAATCAGGTTTTGCGCGGAGACTGCGTTGACGACATCGATGGGCGAGAGGCCTTTGGCCTGCAATGCGGGCAGATTCAGATCGACCATGACCGAGCGTTGCCTGCCCCCGTAGGGCAGGGGCATCTGCGCGCCCTCGATGGTGGCGAGCTGGACGCGGATGGTATTGCTGGCCATGTCAAACAACTGCTGCTCGTTCAGGCCCGGTCCAGAGAGACCAACTTGCAACACCGGCACGCTTGAGGCGTTGTACAGGTTAATGAAGGGGGGCACAGCGCCCTGCGGCAAGGCGCGAAGCATCGTCTGCATGGACGCGGTGGCCTGGGCTTCGGCGACGCCAATGTTCACATGGGGCTGAAAGAAGAGCTTGATGACGCCGATGCCGTTCAGCGACTGCGACTCGATGTGCTCGATGTCGTTCACTGAGGTCGTCATCATGCGTTCGGCGGGCGATACGATGCGGTTGCCCATCTCCTCCGCAGACAGGCCGTTGAACTGCCATACGACCGTCAGTACGGGGATATCGATATTAGGAAAGATATCCGTCGGCATCTGGAGGATGCTGAAGACGCCAAGGATGAGAATCAAAAGCGCAAAGACGACAAAAGTATAAGGCCGCCGAAGCGCAAGCCGGACAATCCACATATAACTGCTACTCGCTCCGGAGCCGGGGTAGTGGCGTGTTTTCCGTGACCCTAATGCCGCAATCCGGGATGATATAACGTTCGCCCGGCAGCGCTTCGGGTCCGGTCTTACCGGCTCACAGGATTCCCGGGCCGGACGGCATCGCCGCCTGGACCCGATCCAACTTACATTTGAATCTACTATCGTAGTCGAAGACGGGTACTCTTCGCGCAGATGCGCGAAAAAGGCCGAATCGCATAGTCTTAGGACGGATTCTCAGCCCTGAAAGATCCATCCCTGAGGCCGTTCATCCCACCCTGTGAGTTCCCCGCGTCTTGCTGCCCCATCTTGCCGCAATAGCTTCCGGTGATCGGTTCAGAGCGGGGCTGGCCATCGAAAGAAGGACCTGCCGGAGACGTCCATCCAGACTTATGGACCTGACTTATGGACCGGCCAGCAGGCGTTCTATGGCGGGCGCCAGGGCACTGGGCGCCTTTGCGGGGCCGTATCGCGCCTTCACGCTTCCCTTCCGGTCCACGAGGAACTTGGTGAAATTCCAACGGATTGCTCCGGAGCCAATGATGCCGAACAGGCCTGGTCTTTGTTCTTTCAGGAAACGATAGAGAGGATGCGCGTTGGGACCGTTCACGTCGATCTTGGCGAATAGGGGAAACGTGATGCCGTAGTTCCTGGTGCAGAGGGCTACAATCGACGCCTCGCTTCCGGGCTCCTGGGCGCCGAACTGGTTGCATGGGAAGCCCAGCACTTCGAAGCCCCGGTTTCGATAAGTCCGATAAAGCGCTTCAAGACCCGCGTATTGCGGCGTGAAGCCGCACAAGCTGGCCGTATTGACGATGAGCAGCACGCGGCCGCGGAAGTGGTCCAGGCTGAGCGGCTGGCCTTCAAGACGGGGGACCGGGAGCGGAGCCGGAATTGGCGCCGGAAGCGGAGCCAGAAGCGGAGCAGAAAACTCATAAATAGTCTTCAAGGCTCGATCCTTGTGAGGAAATTCCTCCACGCAGGGGCGTACCCTGTCCGGCTAGCCCACGTCTAAGAGGGATGCCGCCACGCGAAGAGGGGATGCAAGCGGGCCCCAACCCATTTCGTTCCGGTAGACTGTGTGATGGGTAGTAGCTTATCGGGCTCCCCGGCGACAGGGGTCCCCAGGGGGCGATCTTTGCTTCATCGGGTGGTGGAGACAGGTCTTCGTCGTTGGGGTGAGGATAGGCGCCCGGCCCCTGTCCGCGAGGGTCAAACGCGGCGGGGAAATTCCGGGAAAGAGACGATTTCAGAGCCGACCGGAGCCCGGCAGTTTGGGCAGGGCCGCCGCGCTCAAATATAATCATTCTTTCCTTGAGGCAGGACCAGATTTTTTCAGCAATGAGGGTGTGCATATTCTTCCCGTGAAGCCGATTTATGGACCGCACCAGCACTTGTGCTCGCCGCAGGGCTTCAGCCCGGTGAAGATCAAGCACACTTCCATCTCCCGCACCGCAGGGATTCAACGCCCCTTCGCACGCCCAGTCTCGCTCCTCGGCCGCGTCCTGCTTGTGCTCGCCCTGGCCGTCTGCGCCGGCACAGCCCTGGCCCAGGATTCGCAGACGATTACACAGATTCGAGTCATCGGCAACCGGCGAATTCCCAAGGAAACCATCCTCGCCCGGCTCTTTACCCACATCGGCGATGCCTACGATCCGATTTCGATCGAGCGCGACTTCAACTCGCTTTGGAACACGTCCTACTTCGACGATCTGCGCATCGAGCGCGAGGACTCGGAAAAGGGCATCATCCTGAACATCTTTGTCCGCGAGAAGCCGAATATCCGGGAGATTATCTACAAGGGCAACAGCACCGTTTCGCAGTCCGACATCCTGGACCGTTTCAAAAAGGAAAAGGTCGGGCTCACGGTGGAGAGCCAGTACGACCCGGCGAAGATCAAGCGGGCCGAGACTGTGATCAAGCTGCTACTGGCCGAGCATGGCCACCAGTTCGCCACCATCAAGACCGAGGTCAAGACCATTCCTCCGGCCTCGGTTCAGATCATCTTCAATATCAAGGAAGGTCCGGTTGTGAAGGTGGGTCAGATCAAGTTCGCCGGCAACCAGCACGTCAGCCCGCTGATTCTGCGCCGCTCGATGAAGAATCTGAAGCCCATCGGCATTCCCTATTCGATCATCTTCGAGGACCTGTTTCCCCAGACCTTCGACGCCTCAAAGCTGGAGGAAGACACGGAGCGGGTGCGCCAGGCCTACCGCGACAGGGGCTATGCGAACGCCGCAGTGGAGCAGCCCAAGACGCAGATCCGCGACGAGGGCGGGTTGAATTGGTTTACCTTCCGGCCCAACAAGGGCAAGCGCATCGACATTCTGATGACCATTGAGGAAAGCGGGCGCTACCGCCTGGGAAGCATCACCTTCTCCGGGAACAAGGCAGTCACCAATCTGAAGGCCCTGCGCGGCACCTTTGCCATGAAAGACGGCGACTGGTTCAGCGCCACGGCCATGGGAAAGGGCCTGGAAAATCTCAAAAAGGCCTACGGCACCCTGGGCTACATCAACTTCGGCGCCGTCCCCAAGCCTACTTACGACGACCAGAAGAAAGTCGTCTCGTGGGACATCGATATCGACGAGGGCAAGCCGTTCTATGTTTCGCGCATCGAATTTGAGGGAAATACCATCACCCGCGACCGCGTCATCCGCCGCGAACTGATGCTCGATGAAGGCTCGGTCTACAACTCTCAGCTCTGGGAGTACAGCCTGCTGCGCCTGAACCAGTTGGAGTACTTCGAACCGCTGAAGGTTGACCAGGACTCCGAGGCTCACCAGGACCCGGATAACGGCACCGTCGAGCTGCTGCTGAAGGTGAAGGAAAAGGGCAAGAACTCGATCGGCATGAATGGCGGCCTCAGCGGCATGTCAGGCGCCTTTATCGGCGTCAACTATCAGACCAACAACTTCCTGGGCCTGGGCGAGACGCTCAGCCTGCAGGCGAATCTGGGCAACGTCAGCCGTACATTCACCTTCGGCTTCACGCAGCCCTACATCAAGAACCGGCCAGTGCAGATCGGCTTCCAGATCTACAACAACAAGCAGGACTTCAACGCCGCCAAGAACTACCAGGCCACGACCGGCGCTTCCGCGAACCTGAGCTCGGCGGAGCAATCCCTGACGCAGAACTACAACCAGGCGGCGGACGGGCTCAACTTCTCGATCAGCTATCCGTTGAAGCGCCACGCTTTCCAGCGCGTCGGCGCGACCTATTCGTGGAGCAAATCAACGATTACCGCTTTCAGCACCGCCTCGCAGACCTTCTTCCAGACCATCAGCTTCCGGTCCGGAATTCAGGGCTCGAATGCCCTGGCCGGTATCATCAACAGCCAGATCTCGCTCACCTATTCCTACGACACCATCAACAACCCGGTACGCCCGCGCACAGGCAAGGAATACACGGCGGCCTTCCAGGCGGCAGGCATCTGGGGCAACGTGCGCTACATCTCGCCGCTGGTGGCCTACAAGCGCTTCATCCCCATGCACTACCTGATCCCGTCAGACAACGGCCACAACGTGCTCGGCGTCCGCGCGCAGTTGGGTTACGTGCAGGGATTTGGAGGCGACGTGGCCCCGCCCAACAACCGCTTCTACGCCGGCGGCGAGAACGAGTTGAGAGGCTTCGACATTCGCGGGGCTACCCCTTACGGATACGTACCCAGCCGGATCAACTTCCAGTTGACGAATCCCGACGGCAGTTGCGTTCCTCGCGATCCCACCAATCCTCAGGACAACCAGTGCATCCAGGTGCCCCTGCCGGTCTACGGCGTGGCCTCCATTGGCGGGGATGCCAACCTGAACACCAATCTCGAGTACCGCATCCCGATCGTCGGCACGCTGATGTTCGACCTCTTTGACGACTTTGGCATCGATGTGGCCTCCAATCACGGGCAGTTGAAGCAGAGCCCGGAGGGTTTTGCTTCGCTGACCGCGCCGCTTTACGGCTGCGCGGTCTACAACAACGGCTCCTGCCAGGGGGGTATTCCCGGTTCGAAGGTCGGTTTCGAGCAGAACATCCGGCCAATCTCGGGCACCAACTTTGTACCGCGCATGTCGCTGGGCGGCGAGCTTTCAATCATCATGCCCATCGTCAACGCACCCTTCCGCATTTACTACGCCTACAACCCCCTCCGCCTTTACGAGACGCCTTTCTGCAACAACGTGCTTGTCGGCGGCAAGCAGGGTAGCTGCTCCGCCCAGCTCATTACCCGCGCCATGTTCCCCCCAGGCGGCGCAGGTGATTACACCTATAACGAGGCGATCCAGGCGTACGGCGCACGCTACCTGTTCCGCGAGCCCCGCAAGACCTTCCGGCTGACCGTATCAACCACCTTCTAGCGTTGCTCCGCAATTGTCCGACCCGAGGGCCGCTCCATGTGAGCGGCCCTCCGCTTCTTGTGGGTGCAATCCCGTCATTCCGTCCAGCGCAATGTCAAAGCTCGGGCCCGAAGGTCCGGCCTTCCCAGAGAAATAGCCAGCTCAATTCAGGGCCCCGCCCGTTTGACGCTCCTACCCCAGCCTCCTATAATCCATGTAGTTCCTGCTGACGTCTCCATTCGCGTCTTTTCCTGTCTCTGCCGCCAGCCGGCGCAGAGTTTCCGTAAAAGAGACCGTGAGGTTGCTCAGGAGGCACAGGCTCGCTTTCGCGCCTCAGCGCGGACGGCCACACAGGAATTCCGAAGGAGCTTTTGAATCACATGAAGCGTTCGCTTTCACTCATTGTCACGCTGGCCTCAAGCTTTGCCTTGAGCGCCGCAGCCCAGACTACCGCCGTTCCGGCAACCGCCGCAGCGCCCGCCGGACCCGCCAAGATCGCCGTCATCGCTTTCCAGGTGGCCGTGGCCCAAACCAACGAAGGCCAGCGCAACTTCGCCGACCTGCAGAAGAAGTACGACCCAAAGCGCCAACAGCTCAAGACTCTGAGCGACGAGATCGACAACCTGACCAAGCAGTTGCAATCTCAGTCCACCGCGCTGAGCCCGGCCGAGCAGCAAAGCAAGGCCACCGCGATCGATAACAAGAAGAAGCAGCTGGATCGCGATAGCCAGGATGCATCGAACGACTTCCAGCAGGAGATGCAGGACGTCTACAACACCCTTGCTTCAAAGGTCTATGACGTGATGCAGTCCTACGCCGAGCTCAAGGGATACACCCTGGTGCTGGATGTTTCCCAGCAGCAGTCTCCCGTGCTCTACGCCTCCACGGCCACCAACATCACCAAGGACATCATCGACGCTTACAACCAGAAGTCGGGAATTCCCGCGCCGCCCGCCCAGCCCGCGGCAGGTGGTGTCGACGCACCCAGGCCGACTCCCCGGAGCACCGCACCCAAGCCTCCGGTAGCGCACTAGGGATTCGTCGGGAGCCATAGACCGCTTGGAACGCTCGCGAAAGCCCCGTCCATCGGGGCTTTTGTGTTGCCATGAAAACAGCCTTTTGTGCGCGCAAAAAAGTGCGCCTGCGCAGCTAAATAAATATTTCTCTCTATCTCCACTTCATGTGGAAAAAAATGTGGATTACTTTCGGAAAGCGCGCGTAAAAAAACCGAATTCTGCTGTTGCCAACTCTCCTCCATTCTGATAGACGAGACAAGCCCTTATTTATCAATCAGTAACCTTGGTTGAAGGTTTTCTGGACGGTAGAACCGCCGCGCACAGTTGCAGGTCGCCCTTTCACAAGGTTTCCACAGTTCCACATGAATGGGAGATGACTGAAGTACACGTCTAGTCAATAGGAAAGGCTTATTTCTGCTGATCTTCGCCCACGCGCAGCACCGCCAGGAAGGCCTCCTGCGGGATGTCGACCTTGCCAATCCGTTTCATGCGCTTTTTGCCTTCTTTTTGCTTCTCCAACAACTTGCGCTTACGGCTGATGTCGCCGCCGTAGCACTTGGCCAGCACGTTCTTCCGCAGCGGGCTCACGGTCTCGCGCGAGATGATCTTGGCGCCGATGGCCGCCTGAATGGCCACCTCGAACTGCTGGCGCGGAATCAGCTCGCGCATCTTCGAAACCAGTGCCCGTCCCCGCTCATAGGCAAAGTCCCGATGCACGATGATCGAAAGCGCATCGACCGGCTCGCCTGAAACCAGGATGTCCAGCTTCACCATCGGCGATTCCCATTCGCCGGCCAATTGATAGTCCAGCGACGCATAGCCGCGTGAGATCGACTTGAGCCGGTCGTAGAAGTCGAGCACGATCTCGTTCAGAGGCAGCTCGTAAGTCAGCATCACGCGCGTCGGGGTTACGTATTCAAAGTTAATCTGCTTGCCGCGCTTTTCCTCGACCAGCTTGAAGATGCCGCCCACATACTCTTCGTTGGTCAGAATCTTGGCGGTGATCACCGGCTCGCGGATGGAGTCGATATTGGTGGGCTCGGGCCACCGCGATGGATTGTCCACCTCGATCACTTTGCCGTCGGTCATCGTGATGTGGTAGCGCACGCCGGGCGCGGTGGTAATCAAGTCCAGCTCGTACTCGCGCTCCAGCCGCTCCTGAATGATCTCCATGTGCAACAGGCCGAGGAAGCCGCACCTGAAACCGAAGCCCAGCGCCACCGAGCTCTCCGGTTCGAAAAAGAAAGAAGAGTCGTTGAGCCGCAGTTTTTCCAGTGCGTCGCGCAGCAGCGTGTGCTCGTGCGAATCCACGGTATACAAGCCGGAAAAGACCATCGGCTTGATGTCTTCAAAGCCGGGCAACTGGGCCGCGGCGGGCCGTGCATCGTCGGTAACGGTGTCGCCGATCTTGGTATCGCCCACATTCTTGATGGTGGCGGCGAAGAAGCCTACCTCGCCCGCCAAAAGCTGTCCGATCTCGACCGGCTTGGGCATCAGCACGCCCATCGATTCCACTTCAAACGATTTGCCGTTTGACATGAACCGAATGCGCTGTCCCTTCTGCATCGTCCCCTGCATCACGCGAACCAGCACTATGACGCCGCGGTAAGCATCGAACCAGGAATCGAAGACCAGCGCCTGCAGCGGCGCATCGGGGTCGCCAGTGGGCGCGGGCAACCGGTGCACGATGGCCTCCAGCACCTCGTCCACTCCCTGCCCGGTCTTGGCGCTCACAGGGATGGCGTCGGTCGCGTCCAGTCCGACTGCTTTCTCGATTGCTTCTTGCGTGCGCAGAATGTCGGCCGAGGGCAAGTCGATCTTGTTGATGACGGGAATAATCTCAAGCCCATGGTTGATGGCCAGATACGCATTGGCCAGCGTCTGCGCCTCAACGCCCTGGCTGGCGTCCACCACCAGAAGCGCGCCCTCGCACGATGCCAGCGAACGCGATACCTCGTAACTGAAGTCCACATGGCCCGGCGTGTCGATCAGGTTCAACTGGTAGGTATTGCCGTCGTGCGCCTTGTACATCATGCGCACGGCGTGGGCTTTGATGGTGATGCCGCGCTCGCGCTCCAGATCCATGTCGTCAAGAATCTGCGCCTGCATCTCGCGCCCGGTAACCGAGCCGGTGAATTCCAGCAAACGGTCGCTCAGCGTCGACTTTCCGTGGTCGATGTGGGCGATAATAGCGAAGTTACGAAGGAAGCGGGCGTCCATGGATGGCCTTGCGAAAGGAGGCAAATACGCCGTTCCTGCGCGTCCGCCGCAGCGGACCTCCATGGCATAGCTTATCATCGGCATAGTGCCTTTCGTTCGCTTCCACACACCGGGCAGGCTGCGTTGCTTCACGCGCATGAAGTTGATTCGGCTTCTGCCGCCCGGCTGTCTCCTGCTAACACTCACTGTGTCGGGCTGCGTCCCTTCCAAGCCCAAATCTTCAGTCCCGCCGCCGCAGGCTATCGCTCCCGCCGTTGCCGTGGCTCTGCCGCAGGCCCCTGTTGCTCCCGCGCCTGCTCCGCCATCCATGGAGCAGCTGCGCGTGCGCGTGCTCATTGAGCAGGTGGAGACAGCCTACGCCCGCGGCGATGCCGACTATCGCAAGGGGTTGTTGCATGAGGCGAAGGTCGAGTTCGATCGCGCCATCGACCTGATGCTGTCGAGCGGCATCGACATCAAGAGCAACTCGCAGTTGCAGGAGGAGTTCGATCGCATTGTGGACCAGGTGAACGCGCTGGAGATGGAAGCGCTGAAACAGGGCAACGGGTTTGTACCGAAGGTTGAGGAGACCCCCGCCGACGTGGCCAGCGACGTAACCTTCCAGGTGGACCCCAACATTGTTGCCAAGGCCAAGGCTGAGCTGGCCACCACCAAGTCCGATTTGCCCCTGGTGGTCAACGACTATGTTGCCAGCTTCATCAACTTTTTTGCGAACTCGCAGCGCGGCCACAACACGCTGATGCACTCGTTTGAGCGCTCCGGCCGCTACAAGGCGATGATTCAGCGCATCATGGGGGAAGAAGGCGTACCCCAGGACCTGATCTACCTGGCGGTGGCCGAGTCCGGCTTTCAGCCGCAGGCCATGAATCGCAAGTCCAAGGCGGGCGGTATGTGGCAGTTCATGCCCCATGGCAACTATGGCCTAACCCGCAACGAGTACATGGACGAGCGCTTCGACCCCGAGAAGTCCACTCGCGCCTACGCCCGGTACATGAAGTTCCTCTACGACCAGCTCGGCGATTGGTACCTGGCCATGGCCGGCTATGACTGGGGCGCGGGCAACGTGCAACGCGCTGTCCAGAAGACCGGGTATGCCGACTTCTGGGAGCTCTACAAACGCAATGAACTGCCGGGGGAGACCCGGAACTACGTGCCGGAAATTCTCGCCGCCATTATCATCGCCAACAACCCCAAACAATATGGATTCGAAGATGTCACGCTCGATCCGCCGGTATTGACTGATACCGTCACGGTGAACTACTCCGTGGATCTGCGGCTGGTCTCAGACCTGGTGGGCGCGCCAATCGACGAGCTGATGGCGCTCAATCCCAGCCTGCTGCGGTTGGAGACGCCGCCCGAGACATCGTTCGATCTGCACCTGCCGGCCGGCACGGCCACGCTCCTGAATGACCGCATCGCCCTTATCCCTGAGGACAAGCGCACTTCCTGGCGCTACCACGCGGTGGCGGCAGGCGACACCCTGGCCTCGGTCGCGCGCGAGTACCGCGTCGAGCCGGCGGATCTCGCGAAGGCCAATCAACTGCACGCGAGCGACAGCATCGACGGAGTGGCCGCGTTGGTGGTTCCGGTGCCGCCGGCGCTGGCGCCCTCCGCGCATACCCGGCTCTACACCGTTCGCAAGGGCGATTCGCTGGTCACAATCGCAGATCGTTTTGGCGTCTCGCTCAACCAGTTGCGGCGCTGGAACAAGATCACGGGCATCAAAGTCGAACCGGGGAGCCGGCTCCACGTGGCCGAACCCGTAGTTGCGCAGCGGTCTTCGCTGAGCCGCCGGCGCGGGGCCTCCGCTTCGGGCGCCAAGACGCAATCGGCCCCAGGGTCGACAGGGCATTCACCCGCGCCGGCCAAGGCTTCAAGCGCGGCGGAGACGGCCGTGCATAGGCCCGGAGCAAAGACCGCTGTGAGAAAAAAGCCTCCAGTCAGAAAGTGAAAATGATGCTGTGGACCTCATTACCCACTTGTGTTTTGCAGGTGTTTGCGTGCAAGCTATTACTACAATGATTTCCGCAAACGGAATGAAAATTTCGGTTGCGCGAAGACTTTTAAAAATCGAGTGCAGCGGCAAGCCGCTGGAGGCAATCGGATGGAAGATGTGGTCAGCATGTATGCAATGAGCGACGGCGATCCCACCGGAGAGCCGAAAGAGCTGGATCCCGATCGGGTGGAAGACTTCACGGATGAGGATGAGGAAGAAATCGAGACTTCCACTATCCTTACCTCTTCGGATGACGATGAGGTAGGCGAATTGATAGTGGTTGCGGCTGTACCGGTAGCAGCGCCGGCGGGGAAGAAGGCCGCCAAAAAGAAGGCGGCCGCAAAGAAGGCCGCAAAGAAAACTCCAGCCAAAAAGGCTGCGGCAAAGAAAGCGCCCGCCAAGAAGGCTGCCAAAAAGGCTCCTGCAAAGAAGGCGGCAAAGAAAAAGATCGTGGCCAAAAAGGCCCCCAAGAAATCCGCCGCAAAGAAGAGCAACGCTGGCGCCAAGGGCGGAAAGACCAAGGCCAAAAAGGCAGTGGTCACCAAGCGCGCCGGCAAAACCACTAAACGAGGTAAAAAGTTGGCAGTTAAGAAAGCAGCAAAGAAGGCAGTCAAGAAGGCAGTCGCCAAGAAGGCTCCAGCAAAGAAGGCAGCCAAAAAGACCGCCAAGAAGGCAACCAAGAAGAAGTAGTACTGGCAATATTCAATTCAAGGCAAGCAAAAGAGCCCGGCTCATGGCCGGGCTTTTCTGCGCCTGGGCGCGGCCGCCTCAAGAGACAGCCGCGCTGATCTTGAGTTGGGCAAGGTGCCAGCGCGCGTGCGCAAGGTAGTCCTCGATCAGGAAGCGCAGCAAGACAGGCGCATCGCCGCCGACGACGCAGGACGCCTGCAGCCGCTCCTCCGGGATGCCGTCCACCACGCCGGCCGGGATCTCTCGTGCTCCGCTTGCCACCAGCGGAGCAGCGTCTCCCAGGATTGATTGGCATACCCGTGGACGGCGACCCACGCGTCCTGCGAGACGTTGTTATTGCGCTTGCGGCGCGTCCTTGATCGAGGTTCCCTTGTCGGGAAGAACGGCAAGCACCTCCGAGGCGCTCTCCGCCGGGTTCACCTTGGTCCACACCTTCACGATCTTTCCCTTGGGATTGATGAGAAAGGTGTTGCGGTTGGCCATGTTGACACCATTATGGCTGGCCAGCGACCCGTAGGCGCTTACCACCGTGTGATCCGTATCGGACAACAGGCGGAAGGTGAGACTGTCTTTGGTGCAGAATTGCTGATGCATTTCCTTGGAGTCCACGCTGACGCCCAGCACAACCGCATGCTTGGCCTCGAACTGCGTCAGGCTGTCCTGAAACTTGTGAGCCTCGATGGTGCAGCCGGTGGTCATGTCCCTTGGATAGAAGTAGAGGACGACCCACTTGCCGTGAAGGCTCTTCAGCGAAATCGGAGTGCCATCCTGCGATGGAAGCGTAAAGGTAGGCGCAGCCTGCCCAACGGTGGGCATGGCCGGCGCGGCATCGTCGGCGGCGTAGGCGGGAAGTGAAGCAATCGCCGCCAGCAGCGCCGCGGCGAGGACAAAGTGTATTGGCTTTCTCACGAAAGACCTCCAAGGGGTTTGAATTAGGGAAGACAGCTCAATCGGAGCCCGATCGATCTTGCGCCTCTTAGTATCGACGCGGAGCCGCCACTATGGCAATTCCGGCCTTGCTGGCGCGCTCGAGCAGCGAATCGCGGTCAAATAAAAGCGTGCGCCCGGCCTCGATGGAAAGGCAACTGGCGTTGGCGCGGATCATGGTTTCCACGGTCGCCGCGCCGATTACCGGAACGTCGAATCGCATATCCTGGTTGGGCTTGGCGACCTTCACCACCGTCAGGCGGCGTTGCAGGGTCGAAGCGTCCCCGCCAAGCGAATCCATCAGCCGCCCGGCGCGCTCGATGGTTGCGTCCGTGCCTTCCATGGCCTCAACAGCCACGCAGGCCTGGGCAGCCACCACCACTGTTTGGCCGATGTCAAAGCCGGCGACAGCCCGCGCCACACCCAGCCCGTACTCGATGTCCTTGCACTCGTCCTGGTCCGGCGCGCGTTCCGTCAGAACGCCCTCCTGCGCGAGCAGGGGTTCAAGAAACGCGGTCGAGCTGATCAGCTCAATACCCTCGTCGCCCAACACCTTGGCCACCGCGCCCAGCAGCATGTCTGTAGATCGAGTGTTCAGGTTCAGCAGCAGCTTGGCCAAGCGCCAGTCGGGCCGGATGCTGGAAAAAATCTGCTTATGCTTTACCTGGCCGGCCATCACGGCTTTTTGGACGCCCTCCTTTTGGAAAGTCTCGATCAGCCGCGACAACTCGCCGAGCGAAAGCCAGTGGACTGTGATCCGCTCGTCGCATGCCGCGCGCTGGTCCATCTCCGGGTCGGTCTCCTCGCGGATCGCCGCCACGACGACGGAAAGGCCCTGCGCCCGGGCCGCATCGAGCAGCAGGAACGGGAAACGGCCATTGCCGGCGATTAGGCCGAGTTTCATCATGCCGACCCTTGAGGAGACAGTCGCGAGCCGCCTTGAGGAGTCGTGATCGAATACCTTCGATTAGTTGTATTTGGCTGCTTCATCAAGCTTCTTCTGCGCCTCGTCCTGGCGCCCCATGGCTTGGAGCACTTTTGCATGGAGTTGTAGATTCTTGGCCAAATCTCGCTCGTAGTAATTGCCATTCTCGACCTGCGATTGCTGTGCCGACTCAAGAGCTTTGCGGTCGAAGTCCTCTGCCGTGGTCAGGTCACGGTCCGCGGCTGGAAAATCGCCCAGATACCCCTCCACACTCCCCTTTGTTGCGTAGGCCGCGCTGCTGCCGGAATTGCCGTCGTGCCCGAGTTCGACCACCGCGACTGCTTTTTCGGCCCACGGTAAAGCGCTCTTGAAGTCTCCAACATCTCCGTAAGCGGTCGCCGCATAAACAAAGGAGGATCGTCTTGCCACGTAGTTAGAATCCGTCGGCAGCTTCTCAGCCAGCAAGGCGGCCTCTCTGCACACCGAGACAGTCGCATCGGTAAACTGGCGCGCCAGGATGTCTTTCTTACATGCGCTGTCAGCATCATTGAACTTATCGTTAAGCTCAGTGTCTGGACCCTGTGCCGCATCTTCGCTTAGGACACGCACGGTTACCGAATGGGCGGGAACTGCCGACTTCGGACTGTGGCCAATTGTAGCGTTACTTTGATCGCCCAAAACGAAAATGATGGAATACTTCCCCGTCGCGATAGCAGGAACGCCGTCCTTCTCAAAGGTATGGAAAGTCCACTGTTTCAGGCAATCGATGGCCGCTTGCTGCAGCATTGGCGGCCCACTGACAACCTTCATCGACTCGATGGTTCCCTTGGTTCCAATTCGGAGATCAAAAACGATAGTGCCTTGAATGTGTGCGGCCTTGGCGATGGGTGGGTAGACAGGAAACACTTGATGATCGATGTGCTGCTGGATCGTCTTCGCGCTGACTTGAACAACCTCCTGTGCGTTTGCAGCAACCAGCCCACACGCAAAAAGCAGAACCAATTGAGTCAACGATCGTTTCATTCAGCAGCCCCTTTCCCTACCGGCTCCATGATCGCCAAATGACTTTTTCCTTGAAGATTGTCATAGACCACGGATTCGTCCTACTTGATCACCCCGCGCTCGCTGCGTTCCATAAATGCAGCCAGCATGGCCACGTCTTCGCCGGCAGCTTTGTCGTCCTTAAGCGCCTCCAGCTTTTCGAGAGCTTGCGTGGTGTTCATCTTTGCCGCTAGCAGTAACCGGAAGGCCTTTTGCAGCGTCTTTAACCGGTCCGGCGAAAAACCGCGCCGCGCAAGACCGATTTTATTAATCCCGAAGGCCTTGTTTTCGCGCCGCGACGAGGTCAGCGAGAAGGGCAGCACGTCCTGGGTCACGATGGTGCCGCCGCCGACGAACGCATATTTGCCGACAATGCAGTGCTGATGAACTGGGCAGAATGCGCCCAGGGTCACGTAGTCTTCGATGATCACATGTCCGGCCAGCGTGGCTGCGTTAGCCATGATGCAGTGGCTGCCCACCTGGCTGTCGTGGCCGATGTGCGCGCAGGTCATGAGCAGGCAATTGGAGCCCAGGCGCGTCACGCCGCCTCCGCCCACCGTGCCGCGGCTTATGGTTACGTTTTCGCGAATCGTGTTGTCGTCACCAACGACAGTCTCGGTGGGCTCGCCGCCGTACTTCAGGTCCTGCGGCGGCACTCCAATTGAGGTGAAGGGATAGATAATGTTGCGCGCGCCGACGCGAGTGCGGCCGTCCAGCACCACGTGCGAAATCAGGGTGCAACCTTCGCCGAGAACCACCTCGGGGCCAATGGTGCAGAACGGGCCGATATTGCATGAGGCAGGAACCACCGCTCCTGGAGCGATGACGCTGCTTGGATGTACGCTCACGCCGTCTCCGCTTCCGGCCCGGACTGACTCTCGGCGGCCGGCCCATCGCCGTGGGCGCGCTGCTCGCGTTCCCGCGTGACGACCGAGCAGGTGAGCGTGGCCTGGCAGGCCAGCTTGCCGTCCACGTACGCATGGCCCTCGATGCGTCCGGCGCGGGATCGCATCGCGAGCACTTCCACCTCGATGCGCAACTGGTCGCCCGGCGTCACCGGGCGGCGGAACTTGGCGCGCTCAATTCCGGTAAACACCACCAGCTTTTCGGCGCGGTCGGGCATCGCGGCCATCATGATAACGCCGCCGGCCTGGGCCATCGCCTCCACCACCAGCACGCCGGGCATGATCGGATAACCGGGAAAGTGGCCCTGGAAAAACGGCTCGTTGATGGTGACATTCTTGATGGCTACCAGGCGCTTGGCGGGCTCGAACTCCACGATTCTGTCGATCAACAGAAACGGGTAGCGATGGGGCAGCAGACCCAGGATCTCCTGGATGTCAAACTTCATTCTCTGGCTCCAGCGAGCGGGCAGGTAGGACGCTTTACGCTCGTCTGGATTATAAACAAGGCGGTGCCGCGGTCGCCCCTCCTGGCAATTCGAACCGCACGCCGCACTCGCCACTCGAGGCGCTGTTACTTCTTGATGCGACGTTCCGCGCCGTCCACGCTCCAGAAATCCCCGGGCAATTCCTGGTTAAAGCTCACCTTGGTTACGTAATACTGCCGGATCATCTCGTCATTCTTGAAGCGGGAGATGGAATACGGAGTCTGGAAGCCGTCGACCGGGCGGTAGTTGTCGTACTCCTCGGCGTCTGTATTCTTGTCCTTGTAGACCGGGTCGCGCCATTGGAAGGTTCGCCGCAGGGGCAGGTGCGTCTGGGCATCCATCAAGATGGTGATGGCCTCGTTCTCGGCCGAGATCAGCGTCACTTGCTCGGCCAGGTGCCGTTCCGCCAGGTGCTGGCCTTCGTAAACCAGGATGGTATTCGGATCTTTGAGCCACACTTTTATGGCCGTTTCGATCGAGTGGTCGCGGCGGCGCAGAAAGTCGTCCTGTAACTCCTTGTCCATCGGCTTTTTGCCGCGATAAGTTACCTCCCAGCCCTCGCTGCCTACGTAAAACTCCACCACGTCGCGGTGCTTGGTCAGCTCCACGCGGTCGTGATCGGGCCATTGGTGGAACTCCCAATACTCAGTAGTGCCGGTGTCGGGAACGCCGTGGTAAAAGGCTGCAATGTGCCCCTCCCGCACCTGGTTCTTCATGTTCAGCCATGCCTGGCCACCGAGCGCCTGCACCATGGCGTCCAGCGCCTTGCGCGCCTGCTGGGCATTCTTCGCCGCGTCGTCGCTTGTCTGCGTTATGGGAGCGGTTGGCCAGGCCAGCATCAGCGCCGCCACCGCCACCGGCAAAACTTTGTTTATCTTCATCCTTGCCTCTTAATGCCTTTTCATCCCACCAGAACCGCGCCGCCATTCACGTTCAGCACCTCGCCGGAGATGAATCCCGCCAGCGGCGTACACAGGAACAGCACGGGTCCTGCAATCTCACGCGTGCTCGCCACCCTGCCCACCGGAATGCCAGCCCTGATTTTTGCACCCATTTCAGGGTCGCCCACCGCGGCGGCTGACATATCCGTCGCTACCCACCCCGGCGCCACGCAATTCACCCTAATTACCTTTGGCGCCAACTCGCTCGACAGGCTCTTTGTGAGACTAATCAAAGCGCCTTTGGTCACGGCATAGTCGACGTGATACGCCTCGCCGCGCTGCCCGGCGGTGGAACTGATGAGCACGATATGGCCTTTCGACGGGTTTGCCTGCGAAACGTCCATGTTGCCGTGCACAGCGCCCCGACCGTCTGGCGTCGTCTGCTTCTCCATCTGCGCCACCGTGGCCTGTACCAACCCAAAAACCGAGTCCAGATTAACCGCCAAAGTCCGCCGCCACTGCTCCTCCGGCATCAAGTCAACGGGCACATCCTTCGACGGCCAGATGCCGTGATTCACGACCAGGATATCCAGCCGCCCAAAGGCAGCCACGGCTGCAGCCACCAGCGAGTGACCGTCCGCCGGCGTGCTTAGCTCCTGCTGGATCGGGATGCATCGTGCGCGTCCACCGCACTCGGCCGCCAATGCTTCAGCCCGTTCTTGCGCCTTCTCGTAGCTGAAGGCCACCCGCGCTCCAGCTTGCGAGAACATCCGCACCGTCTCCGCACCAATTCCACGCGACCCGCCCGTGATGAGCGCGACTTTTCCGTCCAGAACCAGAGAAACACCTGCCATAGGGCTACGCTATTGCATGGCCGGAAGGGATGTCGAGAGACGCTGCGAGTCGTGTGGTGATTCCACTGCGGAAACAGGTGCGATCTCCGTTACCGCTCGATCGAAAGCAACCCCTTGTCCACCAGCACCGGGGGCCTCCTGAGGTGGGTAGCCTGCTCAAACGCGTAGGCCCAGCCGAGCAGATCGCCATCCTTCCATCGCCGCGCGGAAATCTCGAGCCCAATCGGCAGCCCGTTAGCGTACCATCCCGCCGGAACCACAACAGCGGGCACGCCAATCATGTTCACCCAACTGGTATCGCTATGCGGACCGGTGCTCACGATGCCGTCCTGCGGCATGGTCTCGTCCACAGGCGGCATCTGAATGGCGGGGTAAACATAGCCGTCGAGGTGCAAGTGGTCGAGCGTCTGGTTGTAAATATCAAGCGCTCGCTGCCGCGGAGCCAGCACTTCCGCATCTGCCTGCGGGTTGTTCTCGAACTGCGCCTGAATCACCGGGCTGCGCAAATCGTTCGGAAAGGCCTTCGCGCCTCCAATAATCATGGCCGGCAGAGGCGACCCAACCGCCTTCTCGTATTCCTCCGTCGAGTGATACTGCGCGGGCCCGTAGTGGGCGAGAAAGTTCTCGGTGCCTTCCTTCACATAGGACTGCGTGCCCACGCGCGACACAGTGTCCGCAAAGCTGTCGGGCAGAATGGAATCGTCGAATACGACGGTGGCCCCCGCTGCTCGCAACGCTTCGACGGCCCGCATGAAGGCCGCCCGCGTCTCCGGCTGCAGAGGTATCCGCGCAGCCTCTCGATCCGCAGCCGCCTGGCTGGGTGTCTCCGCCGCCGCAATACCCTGGAACGGAATGCCCGCGCCCCCAAGGATGAAAGCAGGAATCCCAAAGCGCTTGCCCTTGAGAGCATCCGGTCTCAAGTACCGCATGTAAGGCCCGGGCTGGGCCTTGGCCGTCGAGCCGATGGTCGCAGGATCCATCGGGTCTTCACTTGACGTCACCGTGGGACTCGACGTCCCCGCGGAACCCGCCATCACCGTTAGCGAAATCGCCGCATCGGTCACATTTCTTGCGATGGGTCCGGTGTTATCAAGCAGCCAGTCAAGCGGCGCAATCCCCGCGATGCTCACCAGCCCTCGCGTCGGAAACACTCCCACCACCGCGCTGGTTGCAGCCGGCATTGGGATGGAATTGCCCGTATCCGTGCCATTGCCGAGCAAAGCCATGTTCGCCGTAACGGCGGTGACGGTGCCGCCCGATGAGCCGCCGGGGCTGAAGCGCACATCGTAGGCGTTGTCGGTGCGCCCGTATGCACTGCTCCGGTTGGTATCGCTGGCAGCAAAATCCGGCATGTTGGTCTTGCCCAGAATCACGGCGCCGGCCGCACGAAACCTGGCGACGATGGTTGCATCGCGCGGTGCGACCAGTTCGTGACCCGGCAGCACATAGCCCTTCCATCCGTCGCTGGTCACCAGGCCCCGCACGCTGGTGTTTTCCTTGATCACGATAGGAACGCCCCACATGGGGCCGCGCACGAATCTGCTTCCGCCCGCATTGGCCTCCGCGTCTTCACGGGCTGCTGTAGCCAGCGCTCTCTTCGCGTCGAGATTTTCGATCGCACCATAGACGCCGTTATATCTCCGAATCCGCCCGATGTACCAGTTCACAACCTGGGTCACGGTATATTTGCGATCGAGATACATCCACTCAAGCCGTGGGATCGTGACTTCAAGCAAGTCGTGGTCCATTGCGGTGTTCGTCGTGGATTGAGGCCCTTCAGGCTGCGCGTGCAGCGGGCGGGCAGGCCCAAGAGAAATCCAGGCAATCGCCGCGCCCATAATCAACGGCGCAGCGGCAACCAAATGTGAATATTTGCTTTGCGGGGAAGGCCGATCGGGCTTCATCGCGCTGGGACCTCGTGGGAAAGATAGCAGACTTTCCCCCTGCGAGCCGCGTGGAATCGGCCGGATCAATAACCTGAAACGATTGCTGGAATTGCTTGAGACGATCAGACAGCTCGAATGAGCCGAGCCGGCAACCGGATGATTGCGCCCACCAGGTCCAGCACGCCATCCACCGCGACTCCCAGCAAACGAAACGGTAACAGCAGCAGCCACACAATCGGATAAAGCACCAGCGCCAACAACGCCAGCGGCCAGCAAAACACCAGCAGAATGCACCACAGTAGAAACTTCACCATCACATCGCCTTACCGCGCAGCCCGCAAAAACAGGCAGACTTGCGCTCGAAACCATCCACTGCTAGATACGCTCCCCGAACAGCACCGGTTCCCGTTGAAGAAATCGGTTGCCCGATATCTCGTCCGACGCGGCGGAAGACATGGGAATCGACTCACTTCTTCTTCGCCTTCTCCCGCGCTGCGACCAGCTTTTTCCGTTCCCGAATCCATTTTGCTCGCTCTTTCTCCGGCGTCGCCAACACGTCTTTGGTCCACTTCGGCAGCTTCTCGTAGATTAGCGCGTGAGCCCGCCGCAGCTCTTCCTCAATCTCCCGCGGCCGCAGCGTATCCCAGCGCTCCATGGCCACCCAGTAGGCTCTTGCCAGGTGCGGCGCGCCGAAGATGCCATCGGTCTCCATCAGCTCGTGAAATCGCTCTGCCCCGCAGTGGAACCACAGGACACCGATTCCGGTCCCATCCAGATCGGTCATGGCAAACATCTTGCCGCCGATTTCCCGGTCCCCCACCCAATACACCAGGTGATGTCCCCAGTTCAGAGTCTCCGCCGCGTGGGGCAGGGCGAGACATATCTCGCGGATGCGCTCGTTGTCCATCGCGCCCAGTGTAAGCCGGAAACGGCTCGATGAGAAGTCCGGATTTCGAGACGGAGCCCGCACGCCTCACAGACCAGCAAACCCGCCGCCGGCTCAGGCGTTCACCACTTTGTTTCGAAGACTCGGAAGCGCCGTTCCTGCTCCCACTGGGCGGCTGCCTTTTCGCTCCCATCCAGAAACGCCTTGCACCCGGCCGACGGATTCTGCGCGCCCAACGAATCTCCCTTGCACGCATCAACCGGTGCGCTAAACACGTCCGGTTTTGCCCACAAGCTCGTGCCGGAAAGAAAGTTGTGTTCCATTCCCGTCCGCGCAAGAGTCTTCATATCCGCATAGTTCAGGTGGTAGTCCATGGCCGCGCGCACGTACTCGTGCGTAATATCGATGCGGCTAACGCCCTCGTCATCGGTTGAGAGTGCCACCGGCACATGCGCAAGGCGGTAATTGGGGAACGGATGCTCGTCTCCCTCGACACCCAGAATGCCTTCGTTCGAACTTAGATTGATTTCAACCATCACGTGCTTTTGCGCCAGTTCCTTCAGCAACCCCGGAACGTCGTCCTCGTACATAACATCCACGCCGTGCCCGATGCGTTCTGCGTGACCAAACTCCACGGCCTGCCGGATGTGGAAGCGCAGCCCCTCCTCCGGCACCAGGCCGGGCGCAAGCTCTCCGGCGTGCAGGGTGATATGGACGCCCGGATAAACTGAATGCAAATAGTCGAGCATCTTCATGTGAAGTGTGTAGTCACGCATGGAAACGAATCCGTCCTCCGGCATCACGAAATTGATGCCGACAAAGCCTGGCTCGTGGGCGTCCATGCTTGCCTGCACGGTCTCAAACCCCAGCAGCGTCTGCGCAAACACCTGCTCCGGCGGAAAGCCGCGCAGCACCTGGTAGATGTAGCGGATCTCAACCGAGCACGCCGCTGTAGCCTGCGGCGTTCCGCAGTGTTCCAATTCATGCCTCCGGGCCTCGGCCTGGCGCACATCGTCACGGTCGGCGGCCACCTCGTCGCGCAGTCCGCGGTCAAGCAACTGCTGACGGAACTTCGCAAAGTCCGGATTCCAGCCAAGCGCGTGAGCGATGGATGCGGCGTGCCCGAACGGCGGTGTCTCCATCAGTTCCAGATACTGCTGATTCTGGGCGGCCGCGCGGCTGGCCACTTCATCGACCCACTCTCCCGTGTGCCGCTTGTCGAGACCACCGAAGCGGGCAAACGTGGAGAAGAACTGGTCGTGCCCGCTGAAACCGGTCGTGGGCACGAAGCTTCGCATCGAGAACGCGTCGATCAGCCGGTCGTACACGTCCTGATTCGCTGGGGTCACGTTCCCTGACAGCGCGCTGGCCGGCGTCAACTTTCCTCCGCACGGCGGCTTGGCGAATTTCAGCGCCACCGGGTCCACACACAGGCCGTCTTCTTCCGCGTCGCGGATAAAAGTCTCCGCGTAGACCGCCCCGGAGAGATGCACGTGCAGGTCAGCCCCCTTGGGAAACTGCTCAAGAAACGCGTGCAGCGCCAGCGGTCCCTGGCTCTCGTAGGAGAGAAATGCCCGGGCCGTATGCGCCTCGCTCTCAGAGACGCGGGAGTTGGGCGTGTGGGAGCAGGCGGTGGCGAATAAGGCTAAGGAGGCGAAGAGACGTGCAAGGCGGCGCATGATTGCCTTCCAGTGTAGTGCAGGACCGGAACCCTGTGGGAAGGGGTGACCGGCGGAATCAACGGCGGGCCCCCCCTTGCCTCACCTGGGCGCCGGGGAGCCCTCTGGGCCGGGCACCGCTTCTTCCTGCGGAAGGGGTGGGAAGCCCCGGGAAAGATCGGGCCCCCGGGTTTGGCCTGGGATAATGGGAGTTGGTATACTGTTTCAGTTGTTGCAGCGCACTGTACGTGGAGTTTCCCGCCTTCTCCGGCGCCGTCCGGAATCCACGCGTAGAGATGCAACCGAAGTTTGCACTGAGGCCAGATAGCTCAGTGGTAGAGCGCGGCCCTGAAAAGGCCGGCGTCGGCGGTTCAATCCCGTCTCTGGCCACCACTTTTCATGTCAATAAACTCAAGCCGCGCTGCCGCAAAGCGCTAGCGCGGCCCGGTTCTGCGCTCTTGCGCAGCCTGCCGGAATGCCTCACCAGACATGGGAGAGCGAAAGCTCAGTTGGTGTTCCAGGTCCTTGAACGGTACCACTCAACCACGCGCTCGAACATGCGTTCGCGGTCCTCGCCGAAGGTGTAGGTGTGATCGGCATTCGGGTAATACTCCACCTCGATCTTGCCGCGCGGGTCCAGCCCACTAAACATGTCGAAAAACTGGCTGGCATAGTTGTAGTAGTTTTCAATTCCGCCGGTGTAGAAGTAGAGCATCTGCGTACCGCGGTCGACGAGCGATTGGACTTCGCGCTTGCTCTGGAGCCTTGGCGCGAACGGCCGCCGAAGCTGCTGCCGAAATGCGGAGCGTCCCCGACGCGGCTCCTTGGGAGAGAACAGTCGGTGGCGAACGAGATTGATCCAGACCTGCGGTCGAAAGACGCGCGGAAGATAGTGAATCACGTAGCTTCGCAGCGTCCAGTAGCCATGTCCGTCGAGCAGGATCGCACCGGCGACACGCGGGTCGCGCAGGGCAACAGCGTGTGAGTTGTCCGCGCCGGAACACGATCCGAAGAGCACAAAACGATGGACATTGTGTTCGCGCTCGAGGAAGTCCATCGCGTCTTTAATGTCCGAGAAGATTCGGGTATCGTCGGATTTCGCTTCCGTCGATACTTCGCTGTCGCCATAGCCGCCCATATCGAAGCGCAGGCACCGGATTCCGAGGTCCGCGAGCCGTCGTGCGAGCTCCACCGACATCCTTTGCGGCCCGACGCGGTGCAAGAGACCCGCATTGAGCACCAGAACCGCCGGATTGTCCGGGCGCGCGTCGTTTCCAACGGGTTCATTCAAAATCCCGACAAGGTTGTGCTCGGGGCCGAACTGGCAAGCAAGCTCCTTCATGACAAACTCTCCGCTGCTTCTGCAACTGCCCGGATGATCGGGCCGGTCCTGCGCCCTTCGTCGGCTGTCCTCAGACTCTCCCAGTCGACGGGATCGCCCGTCTGCAGGTAGATCGTTTCAGGCCAGCGGCTCTGCATTGAGTTGAGCAGTTCGCCGTACCGGGGCAGATCCTCCGAGACAATCAGCGCCGTTCTCCGGACATCCACCTTCTGCAGGCGGTCTGCAATGTTCAAACCTTTGAGTGCGGTGCGAAGATCTCGCGGATAGCGCGTGCCCATCAGTTCGTCTGACGGCCGGAGCGGCACCTTGCGATCAGCCGTCGCTTCTGCGTGCATCCTCTCGAGCATAGAAAGGTACTCGCCTCCCGATACGACAGGATCCCAGAGCACGAGGCCTTTGGTCTTGATATTCCGGCTTGCAAGCGCCTCCACCGCGAACGCCGCGCCCAATCGCAACCCCACGACCGTCAGATCCCTGACGCCGGACGTTTCAAAGAGCTTTTTTGCGGCGAGCGCGATGTCGTCGCTCCAGAGATCAAACTGACCCGCACCGACATTGCCGCTTGAGTCCCCGGTGCCGTGATAGTCAAACCGCAATACGGGGAATCCCGCCCTTGCCAGCTGCGTACCGACGATCCGCATGGCATAGTGACTCCGCATGTACTCCATGGAGATGGGCGCGCACAGCAATACGGCGCATTGCCGCGCGACCGCTGCGTTCGGCGGCGAATACACGCCAAAGAGAGGGGCATCGTCCGCTCCAAAATAGAAGGGTGTCATCGTCCGGCGCCCTTCCTGTTGCCCTGCGGCCGGCCTTGCCGCCTGCGGTTCGGGTGATGGCTGAGCCGCTCGACCGAGCGGCGCCGGGGCGACGTCCACAGAGGAAGCGCGCGCCGGGGCATCTGGGACGCCCGCCTGCGTCAGGCAGTCGGACAGCGATGCGATGGTTGGATTCTCAAACAGGTTCAACACTTGCAGATCGACACCAAGAACGTCCCTAATGCGCGACATTACCTTGATCGCCAGCAGGGAATGGCCCCCGAGGTCGAAGAAATCGTCGTGGATGCCGATGTTGTCGATCTTGAACATCTCCATCCAGATGGCGGCCACTGCTTCCTCGGTGGCGTTGCGTGGCCGAGCCGAGCTTTGATCGGACCGCGCATCTTCGTGCAAAGGCGCCGGCAGAGCCTTGCGGTCCACCTTTCCGTTGTGGGTGAGCGGAAAAGAATCCAGATAGACAAACTTCGCCGGAACCATGTATTCAGGCAGCCTGCCCTTCAAGTAGCTCTGCAGCTCTTCGGGAGCCGGCGCCTTGCTTTCCCGCGACACGACATACCCCACCAGTTGCTTGTCGCCGGGCGTATCTTCCCGCGCCAAAACAGCGCACGATTGCACGGCGGGACAACTCGCCAGAACGGCTTCAATTTCTCCCAGTTCGATGCGGTAGCCGCGCACCTTCACCTGGTTATCAACCCGGCCCAGATACTCGATGATTCCGTCATCGCGATAACGGGCCAGATCGCCGGTCTTGTACATCCGGGCTTCGCCCTGATCTGAGATCTGCGCGGAGAATGGATTGGGCAGAAACCGCTCCCGCGTCAGATCCGGCCGATTCAGATATCCGCGAGCCACCCCGGCTCCGCCGATAAACAGCTCGCCCATCACTCCCGGCGGCACCGGTTCCAGGTTCTCATCGAGGATGTAGAGTTGGGTGTTGGCAATGGGGCGGCCAATCGGAACCGAGCCGGTCCGCGGATCCCCAGACTGCACCTCGTAGACGCAGCAGCCCACCACCGTTTCTGTAGGACCGTACTCGTTGATCAGGCGCGTGGCGGGCGCTGACTCTCGCCATAGCCGCAGGCTCTCGGCCAGCAGGTTCTCGCCTCCAATCACGAATGTCCGCGTCATGCCTGCTACTTCTTCCGCGCTCAATTGCAGGCCCAGCGCTTCAAGGTGGGCAGGGGTGATCTTGACCAGATTGCGGTCTTTCCTCCGGCGCATTGCCGCCAGCAGGTTTTGCGCGCCGATATCTTCCGCCAGCAATTCGACCTGTCCTCCCGAAACCAGTGCCGGATACAAGCTGGTGACCGTTAGATCAAAGGAGATCGAGCTATGAACTGGAACCGAGCCCCCGGCCTGCACTTTATATGTCTGAACGGCCCACCACAGATAATTCACCAGTCCGCGGTGGAGAATCATGGCGCCCTTGGGTTTGCCCGTCGATCCCGAGGTATACATTACGTACGCCAGATTCGAAGGCGTCGCCCCGGAGTCGAGATTTCTGTTGTCTTCAAGCGCGATAGCCGGCCAATCGGAGTCAAGGCAAACAGCTTTCTCGTTCATCGAGTTGAACAGTTGCTTGCACCGATCTTCCGTCAACAGGACCCGAACCGCGGCATCGGTCACCATGAAGGACAGCCGATCCTCGGGGTAAGAGGAATCGAGAGGCACATAAGCCCCGCCCGCCTTCCAAACGCCAAGCAGCGCGACAACCAATTCCGGCGAGCGCTGCAGGCAGACACCAACCAGGACATCAGGTCCCACGCCTCGCTTGCGCAGATAGTTTGCCACCTGGTTCGCACGCTGGTTCAGTTCCCCGTAGCTCAGACTCTTTCCCCCGCCAACCACCGCAATGGCGTCAGGATCGCGCGCAACCTGCTGCTCGAACAGTTGGTGCGCGCAGGCATCCGGGAAGTCCGCACGAGTGTCATTCCACTCGTACAAGACCTGCTTGCGCTGGCTCTCGGTCAACGCCGGATGGCTCGATTCAGAGCCCGCGGCGTCGCGCGCAGCAGGGTTCCCCATCTCCGCACTCGTACCTTTCTCGTCCTCTTGCGTCGTTACAGGGAGCATCCGATTATTTCCTTCATGATTTCATTTGCGCCTGCGTAGATTCGACGTACACGGCTGTCGGCCCACATGCGGGCAACGGGATACTCCGTCATGTAACCGTAGCCGCCATGCATCTGAACGCATTGGTCGAGGATGCGGCCTTCGCAATCGGTGAGCCAGTACTTCGCCATGGCGGCGGTGGTTGCATCGAGCCGGCCGGCGATGAATTTCTGGATGCAGTCGTCGAGAAAAACGCGGCCTATATGAGACTCGGTCTTGCATTCGGCCAATTTGAAGCGCGTGTTCTGCAGGTCGATTAGCGGCGCGCCAAAGGCCATCCGCTCCTTCACGTATTTCGTTGTTATGTGCACTGCCTCTTCGGCAGTTGCCACCGAGGCCAGCGCGATCATCAAACGCTCATACGACAACTGCGTCATCATTTGCGAGAAGCCCTTGCCTTCGGAATCGCCGAGGAGGCACGATGCCGGAACCCTCATGCCGTCGAAGAAGATCTCGCAGGTATCCTGCGCATGCATGCCCACCTTCTCAAGCGGAGCGCCGTTGCTGTAACCGGTACGGTTCTTCGGTTCCACAACGATCAGCGAGATGCCCCGCGGACCGGCAGCCTTGGGGTCGGTCTTGACAGCGAGGCCGATGATGCTGGCATGCCAGCCATTGGTGACGAAGGTCTTCGAGCCGTTAATCACATAATCGGAGCCATCGCGAACCGCGGTCGTCTTGATGGCCTGTAGGTCGGAGCCTGCCCCGGCTTCCGTCATTGCGATTGCAGCAATCAGCTCGCCCCGCGCCATGCGCGGCAACCAGTTTCGTTTCTGCTCCTCGTTTCCGTAGGCCAGAATGTAGTGCGCGACGATACTTTGATTCAATGAACCGAAGTTGACCCCGGCCCGAGCGAGCTCTTCGCCAATGACCGCTTCGTGGGCAATCGTTCCTCCGCCACCGCCATACTCTTCCGGCACGTCGGTCAGCAACAGGCCGGCTTCGCCCGCTTTTGTCCAAGCCTCTGCATCCGGGCGATGTTGCTGCCTCCAGCGCGCCTGGTGCGGCGAAAATTCCTCTTGAATGAAGCGGTGGACGGTTTTGCGGAACATCCGCAGCTCGTCATTCATCCACGGCGATTCGTAGGTCATAGATGACTTTGTCCTTGCTGTAAGAAAGCGTTCGAAATAACGGAAGAATACGTTTCAAGACCATTCATCGGGTGCGGCATCCAAAATGAGAGGATCCCTCATACGATCATCATGTTTATGGCATCCATTTTGGCATCCCACTTTTGGACCAGTGTACCCTCTCAAAACGGCGCAAAGGCTCCGGATCACTTGAAATACCCCTTCCGGACGTGTCCAGAAGCCCCGTAATCTGCCCGATTTTTTGTCAGTAAATATGTCTTCGAAGGGCGGCGATTAAGCAGGACATGCCTCATTGCGGAGGCTGTAAATCATCAGTCAGCCAGGCTGCGGCTCCCGAATGTCCGTATCCCGGCGATGAGCGCAGCCTGACCGCATCGATGTACGCTCTTCGCCGGCAACTTCATCGAGAGCCGGACGGTGTTGCTCCCCCGAAGACGATTGGCCCGCAGTGCTGTTTAGAAAATCTTCAACCGTTCTCGGCCAATCGCGGTTGCTGCCTTTTACATTCATTCTGCCCTATTGAGGTACGCCACGATCTAACATAAGTCGTTGTAAATAAGGGCAATTAACGCCCTCGAAAGTTCCTTTTCCCGGCCGTTCAATCCTTGCTCTTCCTGCCACTTTCCGGATCAATCAGGATCAAAGCCGCGCTCTTTTTTGCGCTTCCGAGCAAATGAAAAGCGGCCGCCTGAGCTGCTTGCTTCAGCTTTCTCGACCTGCTTGCTCTGTTGCGCACCGCAGTTCCTTTTGCGTACCATGGCCCTCGACTGAGAGGCCCCATGAATCGTCGTGAGTTTTCCGCCCTCCTGCCCATGCTGCTGGCCGTTCCGGCCCTTGCGCCTGCAGCTGAAGGCCAAGCCGTCGACCCCCAACCCAATGCGGCACATACACTGCAAGCGCTGGCCTCCGGGAAGTTCCCGCCGGGACCCGCCTCAGCCGAACCAACGGCTACGCACATATCCCATCACTATCTTCAGGGCATGTTGCCGGACAACATCCGCCTCGAGGCGCACAACTCCTGGCAGGCCCCGGGCGCGCCGCACGAGGCCATCGGTCATCACAAACACTCCGAGATTTGGTTTGTCCGCGAAGGGGAGGCGATCCTGATGACCGCCGGAGTGTCGCGCTCACTCAAAGCAGGCGACATTGGCCTGTGCATCGCAGGAGACGAGCACTACATCGCCAATGCCAGCCAGACCGAGCCGGTAACCTACCTCGTCCTCACCGTCGGTCCTCCGGAGTAGTCCGAAGATCTCGCGACCTGGCCGCGCCAGTGGAGAAGGAGAGCCTTATCCCACCGGTGCACCGCGCAGCGATACCCAGTAGAACCGCCGCCAGCAGAAGAGACAGCGAACCGGGCGCAGCAAGAACAGGGCGAGCAGGCCATCGAACGGCCGCAACTCCGCCGCTTTGAACTTTACCGAGGTGCAGGATGGACATCTGCGCCGGATCAACGGCAACCATGGTGCCCAGCTCGGCCGGAGCCAGCTTGTCTCGCTCATGTTCTTCGCCCCATTCCCTGATGCCTTGCAGCCGTCACCGAATGATTACCTCTATCGGACTGGTATGCGCGTCCAGCCATGCCAGCAGGCATCGGATGCTGCCCGTGGCCAGCGCCATGGTGGAGTCCGCTGCCCCGTAATACAGGCGGATCGTATCTCCATCCGCATCGATGGTTTGTCCGCATGGAAACACCACGTCCTTCACATCGCCCCCGCGCTCGTAGGGAGCTTCGGGTCCGAACATCCAGGAGTCTCCCCGTTGCAGACAGATCTCAGGCCGTTCTAAATCGAAGAGAGCAAGCCCCAGCCGATAGATGCTTCCCGATGCCGTCTGCCGGACTCCGTGATAAATCGTCAGCCATCCCTTTTCAGTTTCGATCGGCGGAGAGCACAGTCCGATTTTGTTCGCATCCCACCATCCGCCCCGCCGCGCCTCGAGCATCACCTTGTGGCTTCCCCAGTGGCGCAAATCCGGCGAGTATGAAATCCACATGTGCGCCCCCAGCGTGGTCACCGGGCGATGAATCAGCGCCCAGTACTTGCCTATCCTGCGCGGCAAAAGCGCCGCGTCCTTATCTTCCGGCTGCATGATCACGCCGAACCGCTCAAAGCTCTTGAAGTCTTTGGTCATCGCCAGGGAAACTCCGGGGCCGCCGCGCGCAAAGGACGTGTACGCTATCGCATACTGCTCCAGTTCCGGCACGTAGGTAACGCGGGCATCTTCGATCCCCCAAAGCTCCTCCGGGTACTCTCGCGGATTCGCTACCAGAGTTGGCTCTGGATCGATCCGCCATCCGTTGACCCCGTTTGCTGAACGCGCCGCGCAAAGATGCGACAGGCCGGTCCGGCTTTCCACCCGGCAAAGCAGCAACGTATCTCCGTCCGCCAGCCGCACAGCCCCGGCATTGAAGACGCTATTGATCGGATAGGGCCAGCTCTCCCGGCTGAGAATCGGATTGCCCTCATACCGCGCAAACAGGGGCGCATCTACGCAAGCCTTCAACTTTGTTTCTTCCAGGGCGATGGACCCCGGCGATTCATTGATCTGTTCGGTTGAACTCAATAGGTGACACTCATTTCCTCTCGCTGTTCGGCTGCACTTGTAACCTTGGCACCCTGCATATCGAGCAGTGCCATCAAAAACGAAAGCGTTGATTCCGCACCCTGATTCTCATTCACCCGGTCGGGATGAAGCCCGTCCCTGCATCCGCCCGTGGCCGGATCGTAAAGTGGCACATGCAAATCGTTCTTGCCCAGGAACCACCGGAAGACGAGTTGTGCTTCGTCTAGCCAGCGCTCTTCGTGCGTCAGCCTGTAAGCCTCAAGGCAAGCGGAGACGGTGGCGCAGGCCTCCACCGGCTGCTGATCGAAGCGCGCCTTCTCCTTGCCCTCGACATAGAATCCGTTCGAGCCGATGGGTACATAAGCCTCTTCATCGCCGCAGTGCTGCGCTGCCACGAGCCATTCCAGCGACTCGATTCCTGCAGCGACCATCCGCTCGTTATCGCTGCGCCATCCTGCCAGGATGAGTGCCTGCGGCAACCGCGCATTCGAATAGGAAAGACTCCTCTCGAACCAGTGCCAGCCGTCCGAACGGCTGCGTTCGTAAATGTCCAGCAGCCGATTGGCGAGCGCGTTGCGAACCCCTTGAATGGCCCTGTCGCCGGGAAACCAGTCAAGGTAGGCCTGCGTGCCGAGTATGCTGAAAGCCCATGCGCGCGGGCTGCTGAATGTTGCAACCGCGGGCGCGGCTGCCTCAAACAGCCTTCCGGCCGCACCGCGCAGTCCGGCGTCCCGCGAGTGGCCCAACACCGAGCCCAGTGCCCACAGCGCCCGGCCGTGGCTGTCTTCAGATCCAACCTCTTCCAGCCACTTTCGGTCGTAACCGAGAAAATTCCTGAATTTCCCATTATCGGAATTGAATGCAAGCCACAGAAAGGCCAGATACCGGCGCGACAGATTGGGATGCTCCGTCTTGCTGTCGTATGCCGTACTCTCATCCAACCGCATTGACACTACCAGCGCGCGCGCATTGTCGTCGGTCGTATATCCCTCGCGCGTATTCGGCACCGAAAAGATGGCGTGCTGCAGCATTCCCGTGTCGTCGGTCATCGTCAGCAAATGGCCCATGTTCAACGCCGGCAAACGATCCATCGGATCTGCGCGGCCCATCGCGCTTTCATCCACCTGCGCGGCCCGCGGCTGCAGCGAACGCTCAGACCGGGCACGCTGAAAGCTCGCCATGTAGGCCCGCGCCGTCTTCGGCCACGTCGTTCCACGCGAATACAGATAGGCCCGCTTCCGCATTGCATGGCGCTCTGCATCGTTTTCAAGCAATGCCAGGACCTCCTCCGCAATTGCATCCGGGTTGTCAAACGGAACAATCACCCCTCGCTTCTCCGCGAGCAACTCCCTTGCATGCCAGTAAGGCGTTGAGACGATCGCTTTGCCCGCGCCCAGAGCAATGGCCAGCGTACCGGAAACGATCTGCGCCTCCTGCCTGTACGGCGTTATGTAGATGTCCGCGGCGCCCATATGCTCCACAAGCTCTTCCGCGCTCACAAAGCGGTTGTTCAAAATCAATTGCGCTGAGACGCCAAGCTCCTCTGCCAGCGCCCGCAATCCCTCGCGGTAGCGCTCCCCTTCGCGTCTTCGGATATGCGGATGCGTCACGCCGGAGACGATATACACCACGTTCGGATGCCGCTCCAGAATCGCCGGCAGCGCCCGGATGACATTCTCGATCCCCTTGTTGGGAGAGAGCAGGCCAAATGTCAGCAGTACCGACTTGCCTTCCGTGCCGAACTTGTCCTTGTAGTAATTCGGGTCCATGAACTGCATGTCGGGCACGCCGTGCGGGATCACATCGATCTTCCCGGCCGGAACCGCGTAAACTTCGCGCAGCATCTTCGCTGCCAATTCGCTCATTACCACCAGGCGATCGGAGATCTGCGCAATCTCTTCAAGTACTGCCCGCTGATGTAGATCCGGCTCGCGTAAAACCGTGTGCAGCGCAGTCACCAGCGGCATCTTCAACCGCCGCAGCAGGGCCAGAATGTTTTGACCGGCGGGGCCCCCGTAGATTCCGTATTCATGTTGCAGGCACACCAGATCGTTACCGTTGAAGTTGAGAAAATCCGCCGCCCGCTCATACGATGCAACGTCTTCCTGGGTCAGCTCCAGGCGCACTCGTTCCGGATATTCATAGCTGGAATCGGGATCGTTGACGGGAATTGCGAAGAGCCGCCCCTCTCCGTATTCTCCGGCCATCGCATTGCACAAGTCAGTCGTGAATGTCGCAATGCCGCACTCGCGCGGCAGGTAGTTTCCAACAAATGCAATGCGGGTAGGTAAAGGCATCGCACATGCCTTCAACGCCACCAGTTGGCTGGATGGGGAAATGGGCGCCCCTGGTGGAGTCTCTGTATCCTTCGTATCGGGATTCATCTTCAGATCCTGCTTTCAACTACTTCTTCGCCGGTTCCTTCGTTACGCCCGGTCGGCCTCTCGCACGGGATCTCACACCCGGTTACCTCATTTCGGAGACTTCAATCACAGTCCGCTGTTGAATCCGGCGAGATTGCGCCCTCGCCTGACAAAGTGGAAACGCGGATGCTGCACCGCTCAAATCCACCCTGGTTCCGAGACGCTAATCCGCCTCGCGGCCTCCATCGGCGCCCGGCGCGATGGACTTGCCAGGAGACGAATGTTCCCCAACAAAGTCCTTGCCAAACCCTTCTAATCCAGAAGGCTTCGCTGGGATTACAACCGGTTCCTTCCCTATCAACCCGGTCGCATCAGGCTGGCTTGGGGGCACATATTGATGGGAGCGCGCGCGCCGCCGCGCGGCAAAATGCTCCTTTACATCTCGTTTCTTGATGAGAGTCATGGCAACTCCAGTCTTTCGGTTGCGTGCTTGAGGGGTGCTCGTCTGGAGCGAAGCCTGGAATGCCTGAGGCGAGAAGGGGAGACTCTGAGGACTACTTCGAGCTTACGCGCTTTCGAACGCGCGCGCCCAGCACCCGCAAATCCCATATCGCGTCTAAAGCAGTGCCAGGCGTGCCATAAACCAGCAGTCCGCAAAAGATAAGTCCGCTTTACGAGACTACTTCGCGCGGGGTCTCCGCTTCTGATCAATATTGCTCTAAGGCTGCATCCAGGCTCCAAACAAAGCTTGCAGCGACATGTCTTTGCCGTTGGTCAATACTCTTCACTGCAAACTGGAATCCGAATGAACGGCCTGCGCGTTTTGAACTGCAGATGCCCAGGTTTTCGGAACGAACGCGCTCCATGCGCTCCGGCCTCGGCTCGTCATCGGATAATCTATGCTGATTAAGGTGCATCCTGCTCACCCCCTTTGAAGTTCTATTGCTCGTCAGGAAAGGTCAACCGACTCCAATGTCCATGTACGGTTTCGATGCCGGCGAAACGCGCATTCTCAAGGCGCTCAAGACACCGGAGAAAATTCAGCGCTTCCTCGATCACGACGTTGCATACAACAAGGAGCCAGACGGCGATACGATCCGCTCTCCTCGCCGGGTGCTGCGCGACAAGGTGGCCCACTGCCTGGAAGGGGCTCTGCTGGCTGCGGCGGCACTGCGGGTACAGGGCTTTCCGCCCTCGCTCCTCGATCTCGAAGCCGTGCACGACGACGACCATGTGCTCGCTATCTTCAGGCAACATGGCCATTGGGGCGCCATCGCCAAATCCAACTTCAGCGGGCTCAGATTCCGCGAACCGGTGTACCGTAACCTGCGCGAACTCGTCATGTCCTATTTCGAGCACTACTTCAATCTTTCCCGTGAAAAGACTCTCCGCAACTACTCTCGTCCGGTCAACCTGTCGCGCTTCGACCGCGTGGGTTGGATGACTGCGGAAGACGATCTATGGGTGATCAACGACCACCTCGCCGGCATTCCTCACGTGCCACTGCTCCGCAATGGGACCAGGCGTCGGTTGTCCCAGGTGGATGATCGACTGTTCGCGGCGGGGCTGGCTGGCCGAGGGTAGTTACCCGGCGCACCCTCTGAATGACTGCCATCCTGAACGAAGCTCCGCGCCTCACCGCACGGCAACGCCCGCGAGTGGTAAATTGAATCTTCTCGAGAGAGTTCCCGCGCAATTCATGCCGATTGCCGTCGTACTTCGTCGCATCATCCTGATCACGCTCCTGGTCCTGCTACAGCGCTATTGGCTCGGCCGTGGCTGGCAATTGGCCACCGGTCTCACATCCCGGGCCGCGAGCATCAATTCAGTCACAGCCCTTTTCGGATTCGCCCCGGAGACCCGCCCCCTTCATCCTCACATCACTCTCGCCCGCGCCAAAGGCCGGGGCCGCAGCCAACCTCTCCGTGCACTGCAACAGAGAATCCATCTCCAGCCCACCTTCACTCGATTCTCGGCCAACGAGTTTCTCCTTTACGAAGGCCATCTCTTCCCCACCGGCTCAATCTACGAAGTCCGCCACCGCTTTCCGCTGGGCTCAACAGCCCGCTCCACTCCCTAAACCATCAAGCCCCTGACCCTCCGATCAGCGTTTCTGACCATTCCAGCGCATCCCTGACCCTGCTCACAGCCCCTGTTCACTGGCCACTGTTTCGCGCTATACTTGAGACTCGGCAAGCCAGGTTTGGTGTGTCCAGATGCGTCCGGACGGGTTCAGGCAGCCGCAAAGCACACAAGGATTTGGAGTTGAACGATGGCACAGATATGCGACATTTGCGGCAAGGGCCCGCAGTTCGGTAACAACATTTCTCACGCACACAACGTTACCCGCCGGCGCTGGAACGTGAATCTTCAGGCCGTAAAGGCTCTGGTCAACGGCGCCCCCAAGCGCCTTCGGGTCTGCGCCAGTTGCATCAAGAGCGGCAAGATCACCAAAGCTGCTCCCGCCAAGGCTGCTCTCGCTGCTGCAAAGACAGCCTAACCAACAGTTTAGAATGATTCAGGATTGGCAAAAGACCCCCGTCCGGCGAGGACGGGGTTTTGTTGTGCCCATTCGCGTTGAGGTCCCTTACGGCTGCTGCCTGGTAAAGGTCAGGGAGGCCGAATTGATGCAGTAGCGCAGTCCCGTCGGCCGCGGACCATCCGGAAAAACATGCCCCAGGTGGCCTCCGCAGCGGACACACGTCACCTCCACGCGCCGTATCCCCAGGCTCTTGTCTTCATGCTCTTCAACCGCTTTGGAATCAGCGGGAATCATGAAGCTCGGCCAGCCGCAGCCGGAGTCGAACTTTGCTCCGCTCATGAACAGCAGCGCCCCGCATCCGGCGCAGTGGTAGTTGCCGGTCTCGTGGTTCTGGGTTAGAGCGCCGGTGAAGGGCCGCTCCGTGTCTTTCTCGCGCAGAATCCGGTACTGTTCCGGCGTAAGCTGCGCACGCCACTCTGCTTCGCTCCTTTGGATCTTTTCTGACGTCTCACTCATGCGAACCTCCTGCAAACAACTGTGGGGAAATGCGTTACGCGGAGACAATTTGACCCGGCCAGCGCCATCGAATTCTGCCCGCCTTACGCTGATTTGATGCGCGGAAAGGCAAAAAGCGACCGTCAGACCTCGGCGATCAGCTCGATCTCAATGAGCACATTCTTGGGCAGCCTGGACACCTCGACAGTCGTCCGCGCCGGCGGAGCGCCGTCCTTGCCGAGATACGCGCCGTAGACCTCGTTCATGGCTGCGAAGTCATTGAAATCCTGGAGGAAAACGGTAGCCTTCACCACTCGCTCCAGACCGCTTCCTCCGGCCTCGAGCACGGCTTTCAAGTTTTCAAGAACGCGCGTAGTCTGTTCCGTGATGCCGCTGGCCACAACCTGCTGCGTCTCCGGGTCCAACGGAATCTGCCCCGCCGTAAAAATAAGACTTCCCGACCGTACTCCCTGCGAATATGGCCCGATCGCAGCGGGCGCCCCGTCGGTCGCAATCACCGTTTTTTTCATAATTTCTACTTATCTGTATCCCGCCATCTCCAATTCAACATGCAGAGACGCAGTTCCGGTCTTCGAGGCACACTCCTGTTTTAAGCCTTTAGCACATTCTCAGTGAATCCTGAGACGCTTAGAGTGCCAGGACGGATGGCGCTTCCCTTCACCCCCGGCGGCAAAGGGATGCCGCCCAGGAACAACGGTTTACGAAAACGCCACTTGCCGTACATCTGCGCCGGAACCAGGTACCGCGGAATCTGCTTTACTGCCAGATGGCCAGAATGCCGCCGCTGAGATACATGGCGATCAGCCAGTACAGGGCATTGATGCCGAACAACTTGAATGGCCGGCTCTCGCTAATATGCTGCGCAAACAAGGGGGGAGCGACAAAGCCAAGTCCACATACGGCGCCTACAAGGGATCCGCGTCCGAATGTCGTCCAACCGGTCAAGAGTTCAATTTTCACCAGCGCAAAACACAGGATGAGGTTGGCAAAAAAGATCAAAGCCATGACCGCACCCGGGCTCGCCGATTTTGAGCTATCTTTCGGAACCAAGGCTGTCCAGTCCTTCTTGAACAGCATGCCGTACCAGAGCCATCCGAGCAGCCACTGAACGACGGCCGCAGTCAGCACGGCCAAGAAGTTGACGTGAAGAAAGTACATTGAGAATCCTCCGCGTTGGATTAGTGTCCGGCTCCAAGTGATTGGAAATCCAATGAAATGTGGAGATTCAATGGATAGGCTACAAGGAGTCGCGCCACCACTCTGCTGGAGCAGAAGCGCAAAGTCAAGGTAATTGCGGCGCAGAAGGCTCAGATTAGACAACATTGGTCACGTGTGCAAAGCGGTATTTGCTGCCTAGCGCCGTCGAAGAGTCTCCAATTCCTCAAGCGTTCGGGGCCAGTCAGAGCCGAGCAGCCGCGACAGACTTCGGTCCGCCAAAACTCTTCCGCCCGTCTGGCAGTGGGCACAGTAGTTGGTTTCGTTGTCGGCATAGCGAATGCGCTGGATCTTCTGGCCGCAGCGCGGACAAGGTTTGTCGAAGCGGCCATGCACGGCCATCTCAGGACGGAAAGCGGTGACTTTCTCTGGGAAGCTCTTTTCAGCCTCAGTGCGCAGGCGATCCATCCAGATGAGGACGGTGGATTGCGTTGCGGTGAATAGGCGCTCCCACTCGTCGGGCTTGAGTTTGTGGGTGAGAGCAATGGGCGAAAGCTGAGCCGCGTGCAGAATCTCATCGGAGTAGGCGTTGCCGATGCCGCTGACGAGCCGCGGATCGGTGAGGGCGCGCTTGAGAGTTCGGTTTTCAAGAGTGAGCGCAGAGCGAAAACCCTCAAGATCTGTCGAAAAGACTTCGACGCCTCCCGGATCAATTGCCTGGAGGGCCTCTTCGCCCCGCAGTACATGGAGTGAGGCCCGGCGCTTGCTGCCCGCCTCGGTGAGGACGAGTGAGCCGGAAGGGAAGTCAAAGGCCGCCAGGCTCTGCCGGCCTGCCAGTTTGGCCTGCGGAGGACGCCAGTGGAGGCGGCCGGCGATCATGAGGTGAAAAACAAGCCATAGGTCACCGTCAACGCCGATGGCGATGCGTTTACCGATGCGGCGAAGGGAGCGCACGACGCGGCCCTCGACGCTGGAGAGCGGAGGATCGGCTGTGCGGAGCAGGAAGACGCTGGCCAGGCGAACACGCTCGATCGGCTGCGCGAGAATGCGCGCTTCGAGAGCTGTGATGTAGGCGGCGATGTCGGGGAGTTCCGGCACTGGTACAAGATTGCAGCTGGGGTGGGGCGTTGTGCAATTGATTTGTCTGGCCGAGGCATTTGCCACCCCATCCTTGCTGCGACAAAGCTGGACCAAGGATGGGCATCGAGTTTTCTTTTGCCTGTCAGCAGGCGGCTCCGGCTTTGGCCAGGGCTTCCTTGAGGCCTTTCATGCTGGCTCGCGTGGAGGCTTCCGGCACGCCCATGGTACTGCCCGGTTCCGGCTTTCCGCCGTGCCAGTGGGTCTCAAGGCTCACGGCAAAGTGATAGCCGTCGCGCTGGAAGGCCTTGAACTGTCCAACCCAGTCGATGATGCCTCCGCCGACCGGCGCCCACTCGAACTTGCCGTCCGGCTTGCGGATCGTGTCTTTGCAGTGGCAGTGGCCAATGCGGTGCTTGGGCAGCAGGTTGTAGTCGTCGGGGTAGGGCGTGTCGCCCGCGAAGGTAGCGGAGTTGCCGGGATCCCAGTTAAGCATGAAGTTGGGCTCGCGGATGGCCTTGAGCACGGGAACGGCTTCAGGGCCGCTGCCGGTGTTGCAGGCCATCTCGTTTTCAAGAATCAGGATGATGTTGTGCTTTGCGCAGGTACGTGCGGCATCGCTGAGTTTCTGGTTGATAGCGTCGCGATAGGGCTTCTGGTCGTCGAGACGCCAGAAGTCGAAGCAGCGGATGCGGTCGGTTTGGAATGCCTTGCAGAGCTCGATGCTGCGTTCGAGCACCTTGTCCTGCTGCTTGAAGTCGAAGTCGGCGTGGAACTGGTCGCGGCGCGGACCCTCCTTCGATTGCGGTGCGCCGGGCCAGTTGACTTTGTAGAGCGGGCTGGCAATGTCGGTGACACGCAGCTTGTATTTTTCGAGGATCTCGCGGGACTTGTCCACTTCGTCCGCGTTGAGCTCGGTGACGTTCTTGTTCCACATGCTGCGGAGTTCGATCCACTGCAGGCCGAAGTCGTTTGCGGCGACAGAGCAGGCGTGGTCGAAGTCCGCCGAGATTTCGTCGTTGATTACGGAAAGACGGAAGGGACAGCTCATGCCTGCACCCCGAATTTCTCGCGCAGATAACGCAGACTGGACGCGTTGGCATCTTTAGGTGAAAGGGAGTCGCCGGTTGGCACGCGATCGAGCTCGACGATGCCCCAGCCGCGGAAATTGACAGCGTGAAGCGCGGCAAAGACGGCGGGGAAATCGACGCGGCCCTTTCCCAGTTCGACCCACTCGTAGCCGCTGGGGTTGGGCGAATTCTTCACATCCTTGAAGTGCATGAAGAGGATTCTGCGGCCGTATTTGCGGATGGCCGCCGCGGGGTCGCCACCGCCTTGCAGATAATGAGCAACGTCAAGCTCTAGAAACAAGTAATTCGGATCGGATGCTTCGAGAATGGCGTCAACAGCCTCCGGCGGCTGTCCGACGGTGTTCATATGATTGTGGAAGCCAAGCTTGATGCCGTAGTCCGCGATTCGTTTTCCAATCTCCGTGAAGAGTTCGCCTTGCAGATTGTAGTCGGCGGCGGTGAAGGTCTGAGAGGGCTTGGCGCCGGAAGCGACCAGTTGCAGAAAGTGGCCGCCTGCCTCGTGAAGGTACTGGGCGTGCTTCGTATGCAGATCGAGCTGCGACTGCCGGATTGCAGGGTCGAGCGAGGCCGAGCCGCTGGAGAGTGCGACAAAGTTGAGCTTGTGCGCGGCGAGCAGGTCGCGCAGTACATGCGGGTCGGGATACTGGTCGATGGTGGGCGCGCGTAACTGGATGCCCGCAAAGCCGTCGGCCGAGATATCGTCGATGGCCTTTGCGGCATCGTCGCTCCAGGTGATGGCCGAGCACCCTGCGCGAACAAATGGGTCGCCCCGATGCACGGGCGCGTCAAAGGCGCTGAGATTTATGGGCGGGTAGAGTGGTGCGGCGAGGCTGGCCCGGGCAGGGCGCGGCATCACTGCCAACGCACCCGCGCTTGCAAGGCCGGCAAGAAATTCCCGGCGCGATGAAGACATAGGATTTTCCTCCATTTTGGGAGCGCCCGTTTCAATGCGTCTTGCCGAGGCGTTCCCGTTGCGCCAGCGATTATAGACCTTCCGGCACAAGGGTCTCCCAGGCCTGAATTGGGCGCGGAAATCGGAGGCTGCTTACTTGCGCGGGTACCGTTTGGTTTGGCCGGTGCGCGAGTTGGTGACAGAGAAGCTGCCGGTGAGCGAGGCGACGACTTTGAAGTACGCGCCATCGGCAGCCGCGCCTTTGGGGTTCGCAATCAGCTCCTCGGGGCTGTTGTGCGCGGTGTCGGAGCCCTCGGCGGTGTGAAGCATCCAGAGGTCTTCCATACCGGGGCTGTCGTGGACGGTCTGCCATGCTTCGGGCATGCCGGCCTTATGGGCGCCGTTGTTCATAATGGCAACGCGCGGGTGGACGGCGTCGACGAGGGCGCGGGCGTTGGAGAGATCCATGCCATGATGGTCGACCAGATAGAGATCAATCGGCGGAATGGGGTTGTTGGGACAGACTAGCGCGACCTCTTTTGCGCCGGTAAGGTCGCCCAGATCGAGAAAACGAAACTTGCCGAAAGTAACGAGGATGCCCGCTGAACGGGAATTCTCGCTGGGGTCGTCCGGCCATTTGCGCTCATTGGAACAATATGGGTTTGGCAGGGGCTTTATGCCGGGGACCTGAGCGATGTGTTCGCCATCGGCGGCGAGAACGACGGCGCTGAGGCCGGGAATCTGGATTGAATCGCCTGGATGAAGGATGCGCCGAGGCTTGCCCTCAATGGCCTTGAGATAAGCCGTATAGTCGTGCCGCGTGATGTCGGAGTCTTCGCGGTTGGGGCCATGATCGAGGAACTCGCCGACCTCGACACGCTTGACCAGTTCGGGCACGCCGCCCACATGGTCAGTGTGGTAATGCGTGGTAAATACATGGTCGATACGCGTAACTCCGGCGTCTTTCATCGCAGCCTGGATGCGCACGGCATCACGGCCGTCATGGCCGGGCCAGCCGGTATCGACGAGCAGAGAAGCACCGGATGGAGAAACGATCAAGGTGGACTGGCCGCCTTCGACATCGATCGAGTAGATGAGAAGGTGGTTCAGCGCTGTCCCCTGGGCATTTGAGGCTGGCGGCGCGGAGAAAAACAGGAGCGCCAACGCGGAGAGAGCGAGCAGAAAGCCGGGAAAGCGATAGACAAGCCGACTGTGCACCGGGCGGCCTGAAGACTGAACTCGATGTTGAAGAGCGATTTGCATTTGCGGAAAGTGTACTCAATCGCGCGGCAATCTGGAAACACGACAACTGCGGAGCAGAGCTCGCGGACCATCCAGGAGGTTCGCTGCTGGTAGAATGGAAAGTGCCGCACTGTGCGGCGATTTGTTGATTCTTACCTTCCCAGCCAACCCAACGGCCTGAGCCGCCGAATCCAAAAGAAGGAAACACCGCCCCCTTGAGCCAGACGATACGAAATATCGCCATCATTGCCCATGTTGACCACGGAAAGACCACGCTGGTAGACGCCATGCTGCGGCAGTCCGGCACCTTTCGAGCCAACGAGCAAGTGGCCGAGCGGGTGATGGACTCAAACGAGTTGGAGCGGGAACGCGGCATCACCATCCTGGCCAAGAACACGGCCATCAACTTTGCCGGCGGCAAAATCAACATTGTGGATACGCCGGGTCACGCCGATTTCGGCGGCGAGGTGGAGCGCGCCCTGGAGATGGTGGATGGCGTAATGCTGCTTGTCGATGCGGCCGAAGGACCGCTTCCCCAGACCCGCTACGTTCTGGCCAAAGCGCTTGAAGCGAAGCTGAAGCCCATTGTCGTGATCAATAAGATCGACCGGCCCGACGCACGGCCCCAGGAAGTGTTGGACGAAATTTACGATCTATTCATCGATCTCGACGCGGAAGAGAGCCAACTTGATTTTCCGGTGCTCTACGCAGTGGCCAAGGCGGGCACAGCGACGCTCGATCCGGCCAAACCGGGCGTGGACTTGCAACCGCTGTTCGAGACCATTGTCTCGACCATTCCAGAGGCCACCGGCGACTCGGAAGGCACGCTGCAGATTCTGGTGACAAATCTCGACTACTCCGATTATTTTGGCCGCATTGCCATCTGCCGCGTCTTTCAGGGTACGCTGCACGCCGGCGACGATGTGACCATCTCGAAGCGCGACGGCAGCCTGATGAAGACGCGCATCACCAAGCTTTTCACCTTTTCAGGCCTCAAGCGTATCGAAACGACTGAAACCACGATGGGCGATATTGTGGCCGTTGCAGGCGTGGAAGGAATCACCATCGGCGAAACCATCACCAGCGTCGAGAACCCCTCGCCACTGCCGCTGATTGTGATCGATGAACCGACAATTGCGATCCAGTTCAGCGTGAATAATTCACCGTTTGCCGGACGCGAAGGCCAATACGTGACCAGCCGCAACCTGCGCGAGCGCCTTGAAAAGGAATTGCTAACCAACGTCAGCATTCGCGTGGAAGACACCGGTTCGCCGGACAGCTTCAAGGTTCTGGGCCGCGGCGAATTGCAGCTGGCGATTCTGATTGAGATGATGCGCCGCGAGAGCTTCGAACTGATGGCAGGGCGTCCGGAGATCGTTACCAAGATGGTGGACGGCGTGCGCATGGAGCCAGTGGAGCACCTCACCATCGACGTGCCGGAGATCCACACAGGCGTGGTGATCGAAAAGCTTGGACCACGCAAGGGCGAAATGACCAAGATGCATAATCACGGGTCGGGGCGCGTACGTATGGAGTTTCGCGTGCCTAGCCGTGGCCTCATCGGTCTGAGGAGCGAAATGCTGACCGAGACACGCGGGACAATTGTAATGAATGCGCTGTTTGACGGCTATATACCTTATCAGGGCGAGATTCCGCAGCGGCCCACAGGCGCGCTCATCTCCGATCGCCAGGGAATGACGACCACTTATTCACTGAACAGCCTGCAGGAGCGCGGGATTTTGTTTGTTGGCGCAGGCGTCGAGGTCTACGAAGGCATGATTGTCGGCGAGCACTCGCGCGACAACGACCTCGACGTGAACGTGGTCCGCGAAAAAAAAATGACCAACATGCGCGCATCGAGCGCGGATGAGGCCATCCGGCTTGTTCCCGTGAAGGCCCTCAATCTCGAGCAAGCCATCGAATTCATTGCTGAGGATGAGATGGTTGAGGTCACGCCCAAATCGCTGCGGCTGCGTAAAAAGGTATTGCAGCAGAACCGGCGGCCCAAGCGATGGGAGAAAGGCGAAAAGGCAAGCTAGAGCCGCCGCTTCGCCTCCAGCACCCGTTCCAGCGCCTCTTCTGCAGTTGACCCAACTGCCGATAGATGCCCCATCTTCCTGCCAGCGCGCGGTGTGTGCTTCTCGTAGAGATGCAGCCGTACGCCCGGTACTGCCAGGGCTGATGCAAAGTCCGGAGTTCCATTAAGCCACACATCGCCGAGCAGGTTGACGATTGCCGCTGGAGTAATCAGCGCCGTTTCGCCAAGCGGCAGGTTACACACGGCACGCACGACTTGTTCAAACTGGCTAGTTATGCAACCGCGCTCGCTCTGGTGATAGCTGTTGTGCGGACGCGGCGCAAGCTCGTTCACCAGCAACTCGCCCTGGCGGGTGACGAAGATCTCCACGCAGAGCAGGCCTTCCAAACCCAGCCCTTCGATGATGGCCGCGGCCAGCACCTCGGCGCGCGGTTCAAGCTCCGCAGGCACGCCGGCCGGCAACACGCTCCATGCCAGAATTTGGTTTTCGTGATGATTGCGAGCGGCGGGATAGCTGCGCACTTCGCCTGAGGGATTGCGCGCGGCCATCACGCTGATCTCGGACTGCAGGTCAAGCGCCTGCTCGGCAACAGCAGGCCGCTCGCCGATAGTTTGCCACGCTGCGGCTATCGCCTCTTCCGTCGCCGGCCCATCCAGCCCGATTCGCGCCTGACCACGGCCATCGTAGCCGCCGCGTCCGATCTTCAAAAAGACACGTCCGCCCAGCGCAGCAACGGCCGCGTGCAGTTCCGCCTCATTGCGCACCACTCGAAATGGCCCCACAGGAAAGCCCTGTTCTGCGAGCCACGTCTTTTGTATTGTCTTGTCCTGGATAATGCGGATGGGTTCGACGCCGGGGCGCAACGGTGCAATCCGCGCAACCTCCGCAAGAGCGTTCAAGCCGATCTGTTCGATCTCCAGAGTGACAGCATCTGCTCCGGTAGCCAACCGTCTCGCCGCCTCTACGTCGTCCCACCGGCCCACGATGGTATCGTCTGCGACAAAGCTTGCCGGGCACGCCGGTTCGGGGTCCATTACGCGGACTCGGTAGCCCATGGTGCGTGCGGCCATCGCTGTCATTCGACCTAGCTGACCGCCGCCAAGAATAGCCACGAGCCCGCCAGGCAGGATGATCCCAGAATCACTTTCTTCCCTTGTTTCCGGGAGGGCGTTCATCCCGGCAACTCCTGCTCCAGATTCTGATCGAGTACTTCCTGGGTCCGTGCCGCGCGCCATGCGGCCAGCCGCTCGTAGAGTGCCGGATCGGTGGCAGCCAGAATCTCCGCAGCGAGCAATGCTGCGTTGGCCGCGCCGGCTTTTCCAATTGCCAACGTCCCCACGGGAACGCCCTTCGGCATTTGAACGATCGACAGCAGCGAATCCATGCCGTTCAATTGCGTTGAAGGCACCGGCACGCCCAACACCGGGACCAGGGTCTTGGCCGCGAGCATCCCCGGCAGGTGTGCCGCGCCACCTGCACCGGCAATGATGACCCGCAACCCGCGCGTCCGCGCAGTCTCGGCGTATTCAAATAGCCGATTTGGCGTTCGATGTGCGCTCACGATGGCCGCTTCATGCGGAATCTCAAGCGCGCGCAGAATATCCACGGCCGCCGAGAGCGTCCCGTAATCGCTCCGGCTACCCATCACCACGCCCACCAGTGGCTTTTGGCTCATAAGGGTGATTATACGAGGGTCCAGAAAGGAAGCTGAGAATGAACCCGCGCATTAGTGCCGGTGCCACGCCTCAATAGCCACTTCAATCACCGCGAACACCACGCTGGCCGCAGCCAGAAAGCCCTTTGCCCGCTGCCAATTCTGCTCGTGACGTTCGAGGCGTCGTTCCAACTCCGCGATGCGGCCGCCGTTCCCATCGCCCATCAAGCCGCTCATCTGGTTCTTCAGCACGCTCAGATCGCTCAGCACCTGCGCTTCGAATTCATTCATCATCCGCATCTGCCGGACTCCATCTGACCTCTAATCATCCTGAACAATCCCGGTTACGATCCCAGTGGAAGGTTGATGAAAAATGCCGTTGAGAATTCCGAGTAATTGGGCGGCGTCGCACCATCGTACATTCGAATATAGAACCGGTCGTTTGAAGTCTCGCGCGAAAACGTCATATTCGGCAGACTCGATCGAGTGACTAGCCCCGGGTCCTCTCCCGCCATGAAAGCAAAATCCCGCCGCCGTATTTCAAATCCGCCCCCGGCAGGCGGTGTTGCACCGCTGTTGACTCCCACTATGCTTCCATTCAGCGAGGTCACAGTAAGGCCTGTGAGATTGGCAAGCACCGCAGGAGAGATCGGCGCCGGCAGCCAGGCGTCAGCCGGGACTGTCTCGCTGGTCTTGATTGCTAGGTCGTCCGCCCAGTCATTTGCGAATGTGATCG
>Ga0181516_10000186_pt1 | contig 65187 bp, 46 predicted proteins | sample PEATcosm2014_Bin_25_FD_121104 | JGI IMG/M metagenome (GOLD analysis project Ga0181516, IMG submission 121104) | Peatland microbial communities from MTU Mesocosm Facility, Houghton, MI, USA - PEATcosm2014_Bin01_10_metaG | ecosystem: Environmental > Terrestrial > Soil > Wetlands > Peat | place...
AATGGATCGACCGACCTCGGTGCACAGCTTGCGCCGCATCGCTTTCTTCGCCGTGGTCTGGGCCGGCGGCTGCCCGCTGGCCGTCTCGGCGGTTTCGCCGTGCTTGCCGCGACCCGTGGCGATATGCAGATCGACGCCCGCCACGCATTCATCCGTTGCATTGGCCTCGCTCCGGTAGCCCGCATCGGCGCTGGCCGATCTACGGGACAGGCTCAACCGCAGTTGGCCTAAGGGACGAACTGCCTTTCCGCCGAAACGTGAATCAATCCTCACTCCTCTGAACGCAACGTACAAGGGACTCTCTATGCTCGTTCCCCGCGTCCTTCTCTGCCACAATCCGCAACAGGTATAGCGCGCCCAAATACGCTGCATTGGCTATGCTGAATGTAGTCGCCAGTGCTGCTGGAATCAATTCGTCTTTGCAACAGAGGAAACCTTCAATAGGACAACGCCATGCGGAGGGACGGTTGCAGCATATTTTTCGCCTGCGATAACCACATCCTCATGCTTCCATAGATCGTGTATGTAGAGATTATTCGCCGGGCTATCCACCCTCAGGCTGGCCCATGACAGACTGCCCACTGCCGCTACGTCGCCCCGATTAAAGATTCCTACGGCGACGGAGCCGTCTTGCAGAGGACGCCAAAGAATCTCGACTTTGCCTTCCTGATTGAGAACCTGCACGGGTTTGGCTGCCTGATCCTGGTCGATTGCAATAACGTCGGTATTCATCAGAATGGATTTCGTTTCATCGCTCATGTCGCGGAGATCATTGCCGGCGATGAGCGGTGCAGCCAGGAGCGACCAGAGACTCATGTGCGAACGGTATTCGTCGCCATTCATTCCGCCGTTGCCTATTTCAAGCATGTCCGGATCATTCCAGTGACCTGGCCCAGCAACGGGTGCGATTCCAATCTGGCTGAAACCGATGCGATCCATGGATGCCCAATCATCACGAATGTCGCCTGTTGTGCGCCAGAGATTGCCTCCCGCTCTCGCACCCCATTTCCAGACGTCTGCATTTCCATATTCACAAAGGCTAAAGACAATTGGGCGGTTTGTCTTCTGCAGGGCTTCGCCCATCTTCTGGTAGATTCCTTGCAACTGCTCCGGCGTTGACTCGTAGATTGTCCTCGCGCTACAGAGGTCGTACTTTAGATAGTCAATTCCCCAAGCAGCAAACGTCTTTGCATCTTGCACCTCATGGCCGAAGCTGCCTTCGTAGCCGGCACAGGTCTTTGGACCCGGGGAGGAATAGATTCCGATCTTCAACCCTTTGGCGTGGACATAATCGGCAAGGGCCCTCATGTCTGGAAACTTCCTGTTCGGGATGAGATTCCCTGCTGCGTCACGGCCACCCTCCCATGTGTCATCGATGTTGATAAAGACATAGCCGACCTTGCTCATCCCGCTGGAGACCATCGCGTCGGCAATTGAGCGCACAGCTGCATCGTCGATGCGGCCTGCGAATTTGTTCCAGCTATTCCAGCCCATTGGGGGAGTACGCACCAAGCCATTATCAGGAAGGTCCCTGAGCCGCGGCAGTGGAAGGGGCGATGGTGGGGTTGCCGCCTCGCGGGTTGTTCTCTCCGCGAGGCCCTGAATCGTTCCGAGGCGAGGATTCTGCGTCTGCAATGAAATCTTGCCGTCTTGATAGGTACCGTCGTAGATCTGTGGCCTGGAAAGATAGGGCGGTGGAACCGCACGGTTTGCAGGCATAGTCGGAGGCACAGTCGCAAAGTGCAACTGCCCGTCTTTGAATGTGCCTGAAATCGGAGTTCCATTCGGTCCTCGACCAGACATCGTGCCCGAGATTGTCTCCCCGGCTTGGGCTATTTGAAGATAAGTTTCGCGCGAAGTGCCGTCACCGTTGGGAACGCGGAGCACCCAGTAACCGGTCAGGTCAGCTTGCGCGAATATGGGCTGTGCCCGCTGAAGCAGCAGGCAGACAAGCGAAATCATGACTAGCCGGAGTCCCTGTGTAACTCTTGCTCCCGAATTTCGGAGATCGGAAATTGTCATCGGATTCCCCTATCAAATACATCTTGTGTGCGCATGATTCCCTCGACGCGCGCCAATTCTGGATTCAATCTCCGAGTTCACGGCAAGGGAGCACGAGATTCCAACAGGAAATCGGATTCACGTCCATTATCGGTTCACCACGTTTGGGCCGCCGCCGGCCACTCCACTCCGCGCGCCGGCCAAAGGGTGGGCATCTAGAAAATCAAGCGCATCCTGACGCGGAATTGGAACGGCACGGGTGGTTTCTGCGAAGTTCATTAGTTGCTGGTCTTGCGCATCGTAGCCCGGCCACAGGGGCAAGCCCGGACCATTAGGATTGCCGGTTGCCGCGAAATTGACCCAATACGATGACATCTGATCGGCAATGCGCCGGTCGACATCGGTCCAAGTCCAGTTCTTCAAATACAGGTGGTCGAACACATAAATCAACTCCACAGAGTGATAGGCGCCGAACTGCGCAAGTGGCCCCTCACGAAAATGTGCGTCGGGCGGAAACGGTGGCACGCGGCTGAAACGATACAAGTAAGTGGAAGATTTGCCATTCGCACTCTTGAGACGCGCCCAATTTCGCTGAGCTGCTGCTGTCCTCTCGGCAGCCTGCCTGTAGGCTGAAGCGATCGCTTCGGCATCAGAGCCAGCCGGATAATACCTGAGGTAGTCTTCGGCCTCTTCAGCAAAGAGGCGGTGCGCAATGACTTCAGCGGCAGTAGCCGTCGTATTGATGGAGCGCACGCCGCCCTCGTTTTCGGTGGAGCCGGCGATCAGCGGTACGTCGCTTTGTTTACCAGCTCGATAAATGGCCGCCGGATCGTCGGGGATGACATAGCCGTCTACTATGGGGCCGCCGGTGCCCAGAACCGCACGCAATTGATCGACATTGAGGCGCCTGAGGTCATCAAGATTTCTTGCGCCAACGGACGCTGCAAATGCGACTCCCGCTGATTCGGCATCGGCAAGCTTGCGGCCAGCTTGACCCAATCCGCCGCTCTCCGCGATTGCTCGTTGAAAAAGCCCTACAGACAACGGCGAAACCGTCAGCAGCGCTACCGATGAGCCTCCGGCTGACTGACCAAAGATCGTGACTCTTTCTGGATCACCACCAAATGCTGCAATGTTGCGGCGTACCCATCGCAATGCAGCGACCTGGTCCATCAACCCGTAGTTTCCCGACGCATCATGACCGGACTCCTCGGTCAGTTCGGGATAGGCAAGAAAACCAAGCACACCTACCCTGTAGTTGAACGTGACTACCACCGCGCCTTTGTGCGCGAGATCATCGCCCCAATAGTATTTCTCAGTTCCGGACCCGTGATCGAATCCGCCACCGTAGAGCCATACAAGCACCGGGAGCCGGTCGCTCGCAGAGTGCGCGCCAGTCCAGACGTTGAGATAAAGACAATCTTCGCTCTCAATCTGCGGGCCGGGATTGAGGTAATAGATGGAGTCCCGATCGTCGGTTTTTTGCGGGCAGATGGGAGCAAAGCGGCTCCCATCTCTGGTGCCCTTCCACGCTGCCGCCAGATGCGGGGCACGCCAACGAAGATCTCCCACCGGAGGCGCAGCATAGGGGATGCCCTTGTAGACCCGCATGCCCGGCAGAGATCCAGCGCTGCCAGACACCATTCCGCCTTCGGTGCGAACCACCGGTGCACCGGCGACTGGTGCTCGCCATGCGCAAATAATGATTGTAGCTACAGCAATCAAACCCACTACGGCTCCGCACTTGAACGGATCTCGCATCGCTGCGATTAACGGCCGCCGACTCAGATTTGTTCCTGGCCGTAAAAACATCTTTGCACCCCATGCATCTTCAAATTCCCTAGTTAGTTGGTAGAACCAGCACTCTTATCCCGCTTGGCGCACTTGCACTCCGGTAAACCGTTTCAGTTGCTTTCACAAACTGGTCTGACCTTGCAAAAGGTATATCGACAAACGTCTGCGGGTTGCGATCCGTCAGCGGAAACCACGAACTCTGCACCTGCACCATAATCCGATGACGAGCGCGGAATGTGTGATTCACGTCGGGCATTTCAGAATTTACGCTAACCATCTTTCCCGGAATGAGCGGCACAGGTTTGTCCCAACTATCGCGGAACTTGGCCCGCATCGGCTCACCGCGCACCAATTGCTCATAGCCTCCCATTTGAACTTGGATCGTCCCGGAACTCCTTCTGAACGGCGTAGGAGTATCAGACACAGGGTTTGGAGTGTCATCGGGATAGACATCTATTAACTTAACTATAAAATCGGAATCAGTTCCTGTCGAAGCAACCTTCAACTCGGGCCGCACCGGACCTACGATCGTCACATCAGTGGTTAGTGGTTCTGTTTCATAGGTGAGAACATCTGTACGCTCCGAAGCAAACCGCTGGTCGTCTGTCATGTAGCGCTGTGGCACCGAGACAGCAGTGTAGTTTATATATGGAACCGGATGGGCCGGATCGCTGAAGTACCTATCCGACGCTGCCTTCTCAGCCGGAGGATCGAAGCTCAACCTTCCTCCTTCGCGAAAGTAGAGCATCCTCTGGGTCGCGCTCTTCGGCGGCCATGCATCGTACTTCCTCCAAACATTTGTTCCGGTTTCGAAAACATAGGCCCTGGGAAGCGGATCGGCATTTCGTCCCTTCAGATAGCGCTCAAAGAAAGGGAGCAGAATTTGGGCGCGGAAGAATACTCCCGTCTTTTGATCGAATGTCACATCCCCCAGCCGGTCCCCGTCTCCCATGTTCCAGGCTCCATGCGACCACGGGCCGACGACAATCGAGTTCACTGCCCCTGGATTAAACTCATCAATCGCATGAAACGTCTTGAATGGTCCAGAAAGATCCTCCGCGTCAAACCAGCCACCTACAACCATAACCGCGGCCCGAACCCCTTTCATATGCCGTGACAGGTCGCGCTCTTTCCAGTAAGCGTCGTAGGTGTCGTGCACGAGCACATCGTGAAAGTATGGGTTCGCACTTTTGAGTTCTTTTTCCAAACTCGCAGTAGCCCCGGCCTGGAGAAAGAACTTATATCCATCCGGCGTTCCGAAGTCATACGATGCGCCTCGTTTTGGGGTAAGCGGGTTGGCTTCAGGCCCAAAGCCGGCGTAAAACTCAAAGGCAGCCGTCATCATAAATGCGCCGCCGTGGTACCAATCGTCATTAAAGAACAGGTTTGTCATCGGGGCCTGCGGGCTGGCCGCTTTGATCGCTGGATGCGAGTCGATGATGCTCGCCGCGGTATAGAACCCCATATAGCTGTAGCCCGTAATTCCTACTTTGCCATTGTTATTCTGCACGTTATGAAGCAGAAACTCGATTGTGTCGTACATGTCGGTCGATTCATCCACATCTTTCGGTGACTTTTGATCGATGTGCGGGCTCATTTCCTTAAACACACCCTCGCTTTCCGACCGTCCTCGCGCATCCTCACAGACGACAATGTACCCGGACTCCAAAAGCTCCCGGCTGACACCGATCCTGGGCGACACATTGTTCTCACCATAAGGCGCGCAGCTATAGGGAGTCCGCGTTACCAGGAATGGGTACGGCCCTGGGTCTCCGTTCGGTCCTGAGAATGCTTCAGGAATAGGTGCATAGACCGCTGCATACAGCTTCACTCCATCGCGCATAGGAATCCGGTATTCATGTTTCGCATAGTGCTTCAGGACAAAGTCGTCTGCGGAAGGAGGCCCCTGCGCTGTCGCACCGCGAATAGCGAGGCACAGCGAAAACACTATTAAGACTTCAAGCTTGATCTTCATCCAATTCCTCGAAAAGAACCTGGCCAATTGCTATCGGTATGAGCGATCTATCAATTTGCCGACTGAGGTATCCCGGTTACGCTTTTCAGCACTCTTGCCCTTGCCAAACCGGAGTGCGGTAAGTGCGGCCGTCGCACTCCGATCTGAAAAGCGGTAAACACGTTGGAATGTTAGAAGGTGATACGGCCAGTGAGTTGCAGAAAGCGCGGACCGCCGCTCTCGTTCCCTTGCAGGGAGTTAATCACACCAAAGCTCCCTGGGCCAGCGGATACATCCAGGCTTGGATTGCCATAATTCCGGTGATTGAGAATATTGGCAGCAGCGCAGTCAAACTCCATTTTGAAATGCTCTGGTAACTCAATCGCCTTCTTCAATGAGATGGACACATTATGCTCGCCTGGTCCCGTCACATATCCCACCGGTTCAGTGGCAAAGCTTCCGATGTTGTTGCCAGGGTTACTGAAGGCGGCGGCTTTAAGAAAGATATGCTCCTCAGCACCGGTGGGGCTAATACAACCGCTGCAAAAAGTGTTCGACGGGCTATGAGGTGATACGCCCTTGACCACATCTGCCCTGGACGCTGGATACTCCGATGAATTGACCACCGTCCCGGTTCCTGAAGGATCCACGCCGGACCAATACGGAGTCAGGAAGGCACCTGTCTGATCGACAAGAATTCCCGAGATCTGCCAGCCACCAACCGCATCTCTCACAAATGCGTTGGTATTTGACAAATACCTCTTCCCGGTGCCCAAGGGTAGCTCGTAGAGAAATGTGTTTAGGACGCGATGGCGGCGATCGTAGCTCACATTGCCGTAGTCGAGCTTAGGGTCTGCGCCCCAGGTTGAGACGGTGTTACTGCCGGCTACACCAGGCAGCCGTGATGGCGTGCCGCCGCCTGCGTCGGAAAGATCGCGTGTGTACGCATAGCTAGATTGAAATTGCAAGCCGTGAGAAAAGCGCTTCGATGCCACGGCAGAAAGACTGTTGTAGTTGCTTTGTGCTCCGTTGAAAACCTCATCCAAGATGTTCCATAGTGGATAGGGGCGACTTAACGCAGCAACCGAAATACCAACGGTGTTGGGAGCAACCTGATTCAGATCGCGCTGGGCGCCGAGCAGTGTTCCCTTGTTTCCTGTATAGCCTAAGCGGATGCCTACGCCATACCCCAGGTCTCGCTCGAAGGTCAGGTTATATTGATAGACGGCAGAGTCCCTATAGTGAAGATCGTAGACGTCTTCGAAATTTTGGTCCCCTACCGGTGTTGCACCGCCCGCGGGCCCCGCAAATGGCTGCGGGAATCGCAGCAGTGGCGCTGTACCGTTCCACGTCCCCTGCGAGAAACTCGGGATATTCGTCGTGTCGTCCGCCCAGTTTCTATACGCGGAGTCGCCCAAAGGAGGCTCGACATATCTTCCCCATCCTCCACGGACGACTGTCTTGTCGTTACCAAATAAGCGCCATGCAAACCCAACACGGGGACCAAAATCGGATTTATCTGTAAATCGTAAGCCGGCGGGTATCCCGGCCTGCGACGCCGTAAGGCGAGGGGTCGGCGCAATCGAGGCTATCCACGCAGGTTGTGCGATACTCAGCCCGGCCTCATTTGGCGCCACTACCGCACCGTGTACGGGAGTACCATTGACCGTTGTGAAGTAATCGGGAAGGAATCCAGCGGCGTTGCTATGGTGCATCTGTAAAGGAGGATGGATCTCCCAGCGCATTCCAAAATTCACCGTAAGGTTTCTTGCCACGGTCCAGCTATCCTGCGCATAGACAGCCTCAGCGTAAGCCCACGCGCTCATGCCCGGGTCAGTCGATTCAGCAATGAAGGTTTGATCCGGAAAGCCTAGAAGAAACTCCGCAAATGGATCGCCTGTAGTTCCGCTGGGATTGGCGGCTGTTTGAGCGAATACCGATGCTGCCTGGAAGTTGTAGAAGCCCAGCGCGCCCCCTCCGAAGGCGTCAATTGCTGAATCGACAGCCGCAACGCGTCGCACATCCGCGCCAAATTTCACAGTTTGTGCTTTCTTCGTCCATGTTAAGTTATCGAAGACCTGAAACGTGCGGCTCTTCGATGCGTTGGCGGCGTCTCCACCGACTCCACTCTCGAATCCGCCGATCGTAAAGGATGGCGTTTCAGGGGCAATGGGGACATTTGCGATTCCGGTGATGTCTAAGCCGGCCAGGAGCGTTACACCGTTGGCATTGAATGTGCCCTCGGTATCGAATCCGTTTGCCCCTCCGCGCAGTTCAATCACCAGATTAGGCGTCAGGATATAACTGTCGGCAAGCACAAAGCCTGCATCGGTTGTTTTATGGGACTCTGACCCGAACGGAGGCGTATTCGTGGGGGAGTAGGAAGCGATGTATTTATAAGAGAGCCTGCCATAGACGCTCTGCTTCGGTGAGATCACCCGATCGATTCGCAGATCGCCTTGATCGACATTCGTACCATCCGCAAATAGTTGCGAGTAGTTATTCACAAAGTGGCTTGGATTTGCATCGGTCGGTTGCGGATACAGATACTTCATTACGTTCGCCGACGTCGTATTCACTGGGACGGCATTGCATGGAATCTGTACTCCATTGGGTTGGAATAGGAGAGGCTCACTACCGGCGGAAACACCGTTCTCCGCGTCGAGGAATGTGCAGATATTTCCTTGCCGCATTGCCGCTGTGGGGACGGATAGTGTTACGGAGGAGGTCTGAGGAAGACGGAGCCCTTCGTAGTCCATAAAGAAGAATGTTTTATCGCGGCCGCTATAGAGATGCGGCACACTTACCGGCCCTCCCGCATAGATACCAAAGTTGTTCATTACCAGGTTAGGCTTCTGAGAGGCATATGGATTGTTGGCATTAAACCCTTTGGTCTCGTAGACCTCCGACGTACCACCGTGAATTTGATTCGTGCCGCTCTTGGAAGTAGTGGTGACATCGACGATGCCACTGTACTCAGCATTATTGTTACTCTCGCTGACACGGATCTCCGAGATTCCGTTCTCAGATGGAAACAGCTCTGGAACGCTCGTGCTGTTTTCAACGGAAGCGACGCTGATTCCATCCAGCGTAAAAGACTGCATGGACGGCGTGGCCCCGGCGATGACCATGTTACTACCGTCGGTTTGCACGCCTGGTTCCGTAGTCAGCGCTAGAAATGGACTAGTCGAGCCCGCTGCGCGGGAAGTCAGACCAACGGGAAGCTCGAGCAGTTCACGCCCGGTCGTTGTCTGCGAAAGGGACGATTCATCCGCAGTGACTACGCCGATTTCCGTACCTTCCACGGTGACTGTCTCCGTCGTCGATCCAAGCGTGAGAGCTACATCCACGCGCTTGTTCTCGCGAGTTTGTTCATCGAGATCCGCGATGCTCGATTTGGCAAATGCATTTGTCACTACGGTCAACTGATATGCACCTGCTTCCACATTCTGGAAGACGTAATTGCCCGCTCTGTCAGTGGCCGTCGAACGCGTCGCGACGGTCCCAGTATTTGTCAGTGTCACTTTTGCGCCTACAACCAAGGCTCCGCTGGGGTCCTTGACTGTTCCGAAGATGGAGCCGGCTGTCGATTGTGCATCTGATGGAATGATCGTTATTGTGAGCAATGCGCCGAGTAAAAGGCGCAAGAGTGCAAGTCGATTAAACGGACCGCCGAGTCCCATCACACGATAAATCCTTTGAGACCGAATACCCATAACTCCTCCAAACTCAGGTTTGACCATCTCATCGCTGTCGATGGCTATCTATGGTTCAGGTTCTTGCCGAGTGGCAAATCCTCCACAATTTGCCACGGCCTGTTTTGCGAGAGGGCGATCGCCCCGCAGGTCAGCATTCCACGGCAAGTATTCACGCCGGTACGGATGGCTCGATCGGCCTTGATTGCACCCATTACGCCCAATTGAGCAAGCTTCATCACGTAGGGTAGCGTCGCATTAGCCATGGCGAGCGTAGAAGTGTTCGGAACAGCAGCGGGCATATTAGAAACGTAATCGTGAACTACCTCATTGACCTCATAAACAGGATCGCTATGAGTCGTCGGCTTTGCGGTTTCGATGCAGCCGCCTTGGTCGATGACAACATCAACGGTTACGGCCCCACGCTTCATGTTCGCCACCAATTTCTTCGTGAGGATCTTAGGAGCAGACAGTCCGGGAATCAGGACACCCCCTATCACCAAGTCCGCCTCTTTTGTTGCGTGTGCGACATTGTAGCTATTGGAAGCCAGCGTATGAACTTTCCCGTTGCAGATCTCATCCAATGTCCGCAAGCGATTCAGGCTAAGGTCGAGGATCGTGACGCAGGCCCCCATGCCGAGCGCGACACGCGCTGCATTGGTCCCGACCACGCCCCCACCAAGAATGCAGACCAAAGCTGGAGGAACGCCCGGGACCCCACCGAGCAGAACTCCTCTACCTCCAGAACCAGCCTGTAAATAGGCCGCGCCGACCTGGACAGACATAAGTCCCGCGACTTCAGACATCGGTATAAGAAGAGGCAGGCGCCTCGTATCGTCTGCGATGGTTTCATATGCACTTTTTAGCATTCCGCACTGCAACAATGCGTCTGTCAAGTCCAGCAATGGGGCAAGATGGAAATAAGTTAAAAAAGTAAGTCCCTCGCAGAAGAAACGAAATTCCGCCGGCATTGGCTCTTTCACCTTTACGATCATTTGCGAGCGAAGCCACAATACATCCGCTTCGTTTACGATCTCTGCGCCCGCTAACCGATAGCCTTTATCAGCGAAGGCGGAGAGCGCGCCAGCTTGAGTCTCCATCAGCACACGATGTCCTTGCTCTGAAAGTGCCTTGACTCCAGCTGGCGTAATGCCAACGCGTGTCTCATGATCCTTGATTTCCTTCGGTACTCCTAAAATCATAGGCACATCCGTCTTTCTCTCACCGGTAGCCTCCGTTGCACTTTTTGTGGGAATGCGGATCGCGTGTTTCCGCCAGGCGGGAGTGCAACGCGCATGGCGCAAACACTCCGGCCTGGAGGATTCGGAGCTAGTTAGAAGGTCAATCGGCCAGTGATTTGGAGGATGCGCGGTCCGCCCGCTTCACCTGATGTATTGGAAAGAAGCGAATTGATTGCGCCTAAGGAAGCGGGGAACGATGTTGCGCTCGAGGAAGAAACGGAAGGGTTGCCGAAGTTCTTGTGATTAAGTACATTTGCAGCGGCACATCCAAGCTCCAAATGGATTTGCTCGGGGAAGGCAAACACTTTCTTCATGGAGAGGGATACATTTTGTTGGCCTGGGCCAGTCATGAATCCAACAGGCTCATTGGCAAACCGGCCAATATTATTGGCGGGAATGCTGAAAGCTGCGACGTTCAGAAACTCATGTTCCGAAGCGCCTCGGGGACTATGCGCGACCGATTGTGGGAGATAAGTATTCGTTGGTGCATGCGGCGATATACCTGGGACAACATCCACTCGGGAAGTCACGTAGTTCCCCTCCCTTCCTCCCTGTCCAGTTCCAGACGGGTCGATCTTGGAATCTGTTACCTGGATGAATGAGCCGCTCTCGTCAACGACAATGCCCGCAACCTGCCAGCCTCCGACAATCTCCGCCAGGACCGGACTTCCGGTTGTTAGAAATTTCTTTCCGGAACCGAAGGGGAGCTCGTAAAGAAACGTGTTGAGCAGGCGGTGGCGGCGGTCATAGGTCACGTTGCCGTAATCGTACCTGGGATTGGCGCCCCAGGTTCCTGCATTGCCAGCGCCGCCCACACCTGCGAGCCTGGACGGCGCTCCGCCCGCGGCATCGGACAGATCGCGCGTGAAAGTGTAGCTGGATTGAAATTGCAGGCCGCGGGAAAGGCGCTTGGTGGCCACGGCAGAAAGGCTGTTGTAGTTGCTTTCGGCTCCATTGAAAATCTGATCGATGTAGTTCCAGAGAGGAAAAGGGCGACCTGCCTCATTCGCCGCATAGCCTGTCGTGTTCGGGGCAATCTGATTCAGGTCGCGCGGATAGTCAAGATGGCTGCCTTTGTTCCCAATGTAGCCCAGGCGCAAACCAATGCCCTGCCCCAGATCCTGCTCGAAGGTCAGATTGTACTGAGTCGCCCAGGGATCGCGATAGTGGGGATCGAAAGCATCTTCAAAGTTCTGCGAGCCGATCGCCGAGACCCCGACAGTAGCCGAAGTAAACGGATTCGGGAAAGAGATCGCCGGAGATCCGTTAGTCTCACTTCCGGTCCAAACAGGCGTTGGAGTTGTGAGGTTATCAGTGGTGGCGACACCCCAGTTGAAATACGCGGATCCGCCCATAGGTGGCTCGACAAACCTGCCCCATCCACCGCGGATCACGGATTTGCCGTTGTGGCGCAAACGCCATGCAAAACCGACTCGGGGGCCGAAATCAAGCCTGTCGGTGAACCGCAGTCCACTGGGAATTCCATCTTGCAACGCGGTTAGGATCGGCGTTGGCGCGATGCTCGCCGCGAATGCGGGATTGACGATCTTCAGTCCTGCCGCATTGGGCGCAACCACCGCTCCATGAACAACCACGCCATTGATGGTCGATGTATAGTTCGCGTCAAATCCAGTTGCATTTGCGCTATGCAGTTGCAGTGCGGGATGCAGCTCCCAGCGCAACCCATAGGTTAGCGTGAGGCTATTTGTCACATTCCAGCTGTCCTGTCCATATAAAGCTTCTGAGAAGGCCCACGCACTCATGCCAGGATCTGTCGATTGTGCAAGCAAGGCGCTATCAGGGAAACCAAGGAGGAACTGCGCAAAAGCATCACCGGTCTGGCCCGACGGATTTTGCGCAGAACCGGAAGGCGGTAGCGGGCAGGAAGCGGTAGGCGCGTTGCATGTTTTCTGGTAGACGGAGTTACCGCCGAATGTGAACTGTCCCATGGAAGTGCTGCCGAAGGCACCGGATGCTCCCACAAAATCAGCTACGCGGCGCACATCTGCGCCAAACTTGAAGCTATGACCATTCTTGATCCATGTGAGGTTATCGAACACCTGCATAATGCGGCTTTTCGATGAGGAGGCGTTGCTGGTGCTGGTCGCTGACTCGATTCCGCCAGGCGCGAAGCTTGGCAGCGCGGAGAAGGGAGGGCTCTGAACATCTGTGATATTCAAGCTGGCAAGCAGCGTCGAATTGTTGCTGTTGAAGATCGTTTCCGTGTCGAAGCCGTTCACTCCCCCGCGCAGTTCGTTCAGTAAGTGGGGCGTGATGGTGTAATTGTCGGCAACTACTAAACCCGCATCCGCAGTCTTTGAGAAAGTCGAGCCTATGGCAGGATTTGCCGGAAGATTGGTCGATTGAATGTACTTATAGCTGAGCCTGCCATAGACAGTATGATTGGTTGAGATAATCCGATCGATGCGCAGATCGCCCTGGTTGACCGAGGTAGGATCGGGAAACAATTGCGCATAGTTATTGGTGATGGGGTTGCCGGCAACATTCGGCTGGGGATACAAATGTTTCATCACGGCTGCTGCAGTCGATTCTATGGGAACGGAAGAACACGAAATCTGCGTTCCATTCGGCGTAAAGAGCGCGGGCTCATGTCCAGGCAATATATTGTCGGCCAAGTCGAGATATGCACATAGATTCCCCGATTGCATCGCGGCGGTCGGCACAGTTTCCGTAACCGTCGAGCTCTGCGGAAAGCGCAAGCCTTCATAGTCAATAAAAAAGAAGGTTTTGCCGTTGCCGGCACCAAGCCCCGGCATCCTCACAGGCCCTCCCGCAAAGAGACCAAAGTTGTTCATGACAACGTTTGGTTTTTGGCCCGGCTGGTTGAACGTGCTGTCGGAATTGAATCCCTTGCTGTTGTAGTTCTCTGTAAAACCGCCATGGTATCGATCCGTGCCGCTCTTGGTGGTGGTCGTGATGTCTACCATTCCGCTGTATTCGGCGTTGTTGTTGCTTTGGCTGACCCGCATCTCCGAGATTCCGTTGAAGGATGGAAGATTTTCTGTCAGGACTGTACTTTGTTCAACGCCTTCATCGCCGATTCCATCTACCGTGACCGACTGCATTGCCGGAGTCGCACCGGCAATCACCATGCTGGTGGTGCTTGCTGCTTCCACGCCAGGCTCCGTCGCTACCGACGCAAAAGCGCTAGTCGAGGCGCTAATGCGAGTGGCCAGGCCAACAGGAAGATCGAGCAATTCATGCCCCGTCACTGTCGTCGAAATCGAGGACTCTTCCGAGTTGACCACGCCAGCCTCTGTAGCTTCCACGGTGACATTTTCTGTCGTCGCGCCTACTTTGAGCGCGATATCGACACGCTGGCTTTCACGAGCCTCGAGTGTAAGGTCCGTGATGCTCGTGCCCATGAACCCCTTTGCCTCCACACTCAGCCGATATCTTCCCGAATCTACGCTTGGGAAGAGATATTCGCCGGTTTTTCCTGAAACGGTTGAGCGTGAAACCGATCTGTCTGCGTTAGTAAGCGTCACGGATGCGCCGGGAACTACAGCACCGCTTGAGTCCTTAACCGTGCCGAGAAATGAGCCGAGCGTAGATTGTGCCTGCACTGCGGTGGGAATCGCCGTTAACAGCGCACAGACGAGTAAAGCAAGGAATGCGATCGGATGGCCGAGATTCCCGAGTCCCTTCCCGCATCTGCTGCTTCTTGTTCTCGATGTTGTCTGCATACGTACCTCCGGAGAAAGTGGTTCTTCCTTTAGAATTTGACCGAGTCCTAGACTGCTTTCTAACGACCCCTTGAGAGCCGCCCCATTGTTGAATCGACGCGCATCTTAGATGAACGCTGATTCCGCGGGTCCGGACAGACATTCAATACGTGCGATAAAGCGTGCTCGTCATCTGCCGTGTAGCCCGGCATTGATGAACCATACTGGATTTCCAAATACAGATTCATGCAAAGATCACGCTTGGATGAGCTTGGATGTGCGAAATTACCCTGAACTTTCTGGTTGTATGCAAGTAATGTGCACTTACACATTGAACTGAGATATTTCATGCGATTGCCCCCAGACGAGTCGTTCAACCGAGACGAGAACTCTTGCAACTCAATGCGGGCCAGACGGAGATAGACAACAGCCTCGCTATTTCACAACTTAACCTCGAGATTCCTGCCTGCCAAATGGTTAGGATGAACGCCGGCAATCCAAATCTTTTCAGGCCTAATCCAAGCGCGCCGCCTCACGGGATTTTCAACAACCCAATAGCCCGACCGGAGTCTATTACGTTTCTCACGGAAAAGTTAGATTCTAAGCGCGCAACACCTGGCAGGCTGGAGAGTTCTTCTCGATGTAGACGCTCATAGTCTGACGTATCTGCCACTTTCATTTGCAGCAAGTAGTCGTACTGACCGGCCATAAGATGACAAAAGAAGATGCTCCCGGACTTCTTAACCGCGGATTCAAAGGCGTTGAGTGCAATTGCCGATTGGCGTTCGAGGGTCACTCGCACGAATACCGTCATACCCCGTCTGAGGCAGGTATCATTGACGACGGCCTGATATCCGAGGATGACGCCTGCAGTCTCAAGGGCCTGAACGCGCCGAGACACCGCAGAAGGAGATAGACCAACACTCTCTCCAATCTCCTGGTTTGACGCTCGGCCGGATTCTTGCAAGACGTGCAATATGGCAAGGTCGATCTCGTCCAGCGTGCCGGCGGCGATACCACCCAGTTGCAGATTCCCGTGATTGTCTGTTGAACTCATGGTGTCAGTCCTTAATCACTGGTGTTAATACGAGGACACACGACCGGGACGTTTTTCAGGGTTGAGGTTCAAGATTGTTCTTGACCTGGGGTTTTCCGGAACCGATCATTCCACTTGGATTGCTCGTGCTCAGTGGGCTGAATCGGATCGTTAGATCCTGCGCTATGTCCCGAACTGCCCTGTCCTTGCCACTGAGGTCAAAACAATAGATCCAGTGCGACCTGAAAAAGTTGACGATAAAGTGTCTTACCTTAAGTAGGTGAGCAGGTTCAGGGATACGGTCCATTTCAGAGGGATTGGCTGAGGATGAGTGTTCTGCATTTCGCAATCGCTTTTGACGGAGACAGCACAATGCTGCCGGGCAACCCCGTGCCCGCAGTCGCCACCGAACGACCCAACCCGGCAAATCGTGATCAGCTGATCCGGCTCTTTCGCGAAATTCGGATGCCCCTTTATGGCTACCTGGTGTGCATAGGCGTCAAGCCGCATGAAGCTGACGACGTCGTTCAAGAGGTATTCCTGCGGCTCTATCAACAACTTGAATCTGGCGCCAAGATTGAGGAGCCGCGTGCCTGGCTCTTCCGAGTCGCGCGTAATCTTTCACTCAATCTTCAGCGGGTTCAAAGGCGCCTTGTTTTCGAAGCCGACATGGACCCGCGCGAAGAGAGCAGGCTCGAAGAACTGTCTGCTCCCGAGATGAACCCTGAAGCTCATTACCTCAAAAGTGAGTTAATGGCGCGTCTCGACGCCGGCGTTGCTCGATTGACGGAGCAACAACGACATTGCATTTTTCTCCGCTCACAGGGCTTGCGCTATCGCGAGATCGCCGACATCTTGGGTGTGAGCGTGTCCAGTGCAGCAGAACTTCTTCAGAGGGCAGTCGTTAGATTGACAGGTGAACTCAATGGTTAACTTCTTGCGCTGGCATTTTCTTGGATCGGATAGACACCTTACCGATGAACAGATTATCGGGGATATTGAAGGCACTCTTCCGGCTCCTCTTCCCTCTCGAGCCGCCCAACACCTCAAGTTGTGTTGGAAATGCATGGCGCGAAGGCACCAACTTCAAAACACGATTTTTGCCGTTGTCGAATACCAAAGACAATTACTGGCTCCCTATTTGCCTCCGCCACCGAATGCAGAGGAAAGACTCATTGCGCGAGTCGATCAAGCACGTGCGCCGCGGATAGAGATCTGGAGGAGCACTCGCGATCTCTGTATTCGATCGCTGGGAACATTGCATATGAATCCAGTTTTGATAAGCGCTGTTATCATTCTTCTCGCCATCGGCGCGTTGTCAACCGTTTGGTATCACAACAGCCCTCAGGTCAGTGCGCACGAATTCATCGAGCGCGCCGCGGCATCGGAAAGTTCAACTCTTCAGCATGACTCGGGTGTAATGTGTCAGCGAATTCGCATCCGCACACCGCGGGAGGTTCTTGAGCGGACCGTCTATCTTGATTTGCAAAGGCGCAGACGCCCAAGAATGGATCAGGGTAGCAAGGCGGGAACGCGACTCAGCAATGAGCTCGCGGGCGCCGGCGTAAGTTGGGAGAATCCACTTTCCGCAGGATCCTTCGTCGAGTGGCACGAACGTGAGGCGGTCCGGAGCGATGACGTCGCTCGAATAGGGAATGATCTGCTTACGCTAACAACTAGCGTCGCCTCCGGAGCCATCATCAGCGAATCCATCACGGTTCGGAGGACAGACTTTCACACAGTTGCTCGTAGTATTCAGTTCCGCGAGGAAGGGAAAATAGAAATAGCAGAGTTGGATTATGCTTTACTTGGCTGGAATGCCAGCACTGAGACAATGTTTGAGCCTGTCTCTTCGAATCCCTTAACGGCCAACTCTCCTTCCGCAGCCTCGCTGCCCCTCATCCATCTGTCAAGTGAAGAACTGGATGAGGCCGAACTCCAGGCAAGACTGGCGCTCAGCCGAATCGATGCCGATTCCTCTGAACCGTTGGAGTTCTCGCGGTCAGACAATGCAGTCCAGATTAGCGGAGTCGTCGCAACAGATGAACGAAAGAATCAGTTACTGGGACAATTGCGGCTTCTGCCGCACGTTATCACATCCATCTTCAGCGTCGATGAGCTGAACGCGCATCGCTCACCTCAGAACTCGGGGGCTGGCGCCACGCAGGTTTATTCTTCGATCGGCGGTCCATCCCCTCTCTCCTCACTGTTCGTCCAGCAAGCCCGCAGCCAAAGAGACGCGGGTCTGGTTTCTCAAATTCTCTTGGATTCCACCCTTTCCGCTCAACGAGAAAGCAGCGCCCTCACCGAACTGGTTCAACGATTTTCTGACAACGGCCGGCTTAGCGAGTCTGCGCAGGACGCATTAACAACGTTGTTGACATTTCACCTCAACAAGCTCGACAATGCGCTTCATACCGAGGAGCAAGTCGTCAATTCACTTCAGATTTTGGGTGACTCCTCTCCAGACAGTACCGCAACCTCGGATATTGCAAAGCCTCAGACACTGACCGTAGCCGCGGCGCGAAATAGAGAATTGTGCAGCGAACTCGTGTCGGGATCCGAGTCCTCGACAAGATCAGCGCAAGCGATCGTCGCAGATATTCTGAGATCGATTGAGGATGTTCGACAAACTGCAAAGAATGCTAGAACATCTGTGGCATCCAATACAATCCGAGGTCCTTCGCGAGAGCGGTAGAATGGCTCCGCCTGCAGGCGGGGTCCGTATCCGCTCGCTAATTGCCTTATTAGTGACGGGGATGGCTCTTTCCCACACGGCGGTTGGAGCGCAGATTGGTGGGCGTGTAGCGGATTCACAAAACTCCGTCGTCCAGGGAGCGATAGTTCGGGTTGTCGACCATGCCACCGGAATTGAGCGGAAGAGTGTGACAAACGAGGACGGACTGTACGACGTGCCATTCCTACGCCCCGGCACCTACCAAATATTCATCCAAGCCCCAGGGTTTAGCACTGCGGCAAGTCCAACTTTTACTCTCAATTCCGGACAGACGTTATGGTATTGCGTTCAATTGAAGATCGGTTCTGTGTCCGAAACTGTGCAGATTGAAGGCGCACCTCAACTAATGCAGACAGAGAATGCGTCAGTCGGTCAAGTTCTGTCTACCCAAACTATCGACCAGACTCCGCTAAATGGACGAAACTGGGTTTATGTAGCGCAACTCACCGCAGGAGTGGCGCCACCAGAAGGCTCACGCGGGAACGGTAAGGGAGATTTCAACGCAAACGGTCAAAGGGCCGAACAGAACGACTTTCTTCTTGATGGAGTGGACGACAACACGGCAACAGTAGACTTCCTAAACGGCTCCAGCTTCGTCGTTCGTCCGCCTCCCGATGCGTTGGCAGAATTCGCAATCCAGACCTCGAATTATAGTGCGGAATTCGGCCGCTCAGCAGGAGCCGTTTTGAATGCCAGCCTGAAGTCGGGTACCAACAAACTCCACGGCGATGTTTGGGAATACGTGCGGAATAACGCCCTTGATGCCAGAGACTGGGAATCTGCCACGGTGCCAATGTACCGCGAGAATCAGTTTGGCGCGACTCTTGGTTTTCCGTTCGTCAAGAACCGCGTCTTCTTTTTTGGAGATTTTGAGGCGAACCGGGTCTTCTTTCAAGAGACAAACTACTTAACGGTACCTACCTTGCCGATGCGCCAGGGGGACTTCACAGAGTTGCTCAATGGGGTCTTTAATGGAACTGGCCAACCGCTCAAGCTAACTGAACCAGGTCACCCATCCCTACCGATGGGAAGCAGCTGCGGGAACCCGCAAAACGTCCTGTGTGCTGGAGAGATCGATCCAGTTGCAAGAGAAATCTTCAGCCTCTACCCAATGCCTAATGAAAATACTAGTGGAGCATTTGCCAGCAACTACGTTGCTGCACGCATCTCTACCGATAATACATCCCAATTCGACACACGAGTCGACTGGAACTTTCGAGCCACTGACCAGGTCTTTGCACGCTTTAGTTATGTGAACGAGCCGGGAAATAGGTCGGCCCCATTGGGCCTGGTTTTGGATGGAGGAAATTTCCTGACTTTTGGAGATGACGGCAATATTGCAAACCGCGGCGAGAACTTCGCATTCAGTTTCACACACGCTTTTCCGGAGCGCCTGACGAACGATATTCATCTTGGATATAACGGTGGGCGCTTTGCCTTCTCACAAGAAAACGCTGCATCCGCCAATCTCGCCCCTTCCCTTGGACTCGGCGGAATCCCTTCGGGATCGCAAAATGGCGGCCTCCCACAGGTCAATATTGGTGGCATTTCAGGATTTGGTTCACCGGAATCCTACCCTTCGATCGAATATCAAGATGTTCTCCAGGCGTTCGAAGATTTGGACAAGAACGTCGGCCAGCACAACTTGAAGTTCGGCTCAAGTCTTGAGCACATCCACTTCTCGACAGAGCAGCCGCCAACTGCACGCGGCGAATACGACTTCTATAGCTCCGCATCTCAATGCAACGACTCCATTACATACACTGGCGACGGCACAGCGGACTTCTTGTCGAACTCTATGGGATGCGCCGTATTGTCTAATATCGGCAACACAAACAACGTTCGCCGTGATTTCGCAGCCTATGCCCAGGACAATTGGAAGATCCATCCCCGTCTCACTTTGAACTTTGGCGTGCGCTATGAGTATCCCCAGCCCTATCGGGAATTAGGAGGCCGACAAGCCGAATGGTACCCGGTAAGTCCCCCCATCGCCGGCAATACCCGGTCAATCTATCGTGTACCCGCACAGAACATCGCCCTCTCTCTCGGTTCATCCCTTCCGGCCTTGATGGCGAGTAACCACGTGGCCCTTCAATACAGCGACAGCCCGTATCTAATAACTCAAGACAAAACTGACTTGGCTCCGCGCGTGGGGCTCGCCTATGTGCTAGCCGATCGTGTCGTCGCACGGGCCGGGTTCGGTATCTTCTATGGTGGACTTGAAAATGTCGGTTACAGCGGCAACCTTGGCTATAATCCGCCTTTCATCTATCAATCGTCCTTTCTCGCCAACGCGCCCCTTGGATGCCAGGTGAACAGCTGTCCCACGAATGGCTTGACGTTGGAGAATGGCTTCGGTGCCACTCTTGGTACCGGATTGCTGAACTCGATTATTTCGCCAAGCCTGCATGGGATGGACAACAAAGTAAGAACCTCCTATGCCGAGGACTACAATCTCACATTTCAAGTCTCTATTGCAAACAATCTTGCCGCCACATTTGGCTATGTCGGATCGGAAAGCCGCCACTTGATTGTGTTCACCAACCCGAATGCTCCAGTCGCTCTTCAGGCAGATGGCGTCGATCAAAGCAGCGAGCAGCCGCTGCCAGGCTTCGGCAGCGTGATTTTCAATTCGTTCACCGGAATTGGCGACTACAACTCTTTTCAGGTTTCAGTTGAGCGACGTCTGAACAATGGCCTCAACTTCCTGGGGACTTACACGTACTCCCACGCACTTGACGATGCTCCGACTCCATTAGGAAGCGATGGGGACGACGGATACCCAAATACAAATATCCAGTCGATCCAAAGTCAGTACAGCAATTCGCCATTCGACGTCCGCCACCGCTTCACCTTGAATGGCAACTATAGGCTTCCATCACCCCGCAATCATCTGGATAGGAGCGCCGGCTATCTACTAAATGATTGGTCATTAAGCCTCAGCTTTGCAGCTCAATCTGGAAATCCGTTCTCTGTCACTCCGGACTTCTCGGCATTTCATCAAGCTAGCGGCGCGAGCGCCGTTTACGCAAACAAGATCGCCAACCCATTTCGGGCCGGCGGCGCTGCACCACCGTCGAATTCGAACATTAGCTGTCCAACTTCAGTGAGGAACAAGCTGCATTGGTACAACCCTTGTGCATTTGGAAACCCTCTTTCAGGCACTGAGATTGGGCTTGGCGAGGCCGTTGGAGGCGCAGCAGCATTAGCCTTTCTCGGTGGCCGCCGTAACAATGTGTATGGTCCCGGATATCAAAGAACCGATATATCGTTATTCAAGGACTTCGTTATTTCTCTCAATCAGACACTTCAATTCCGCGCAGATATTTTCAATCTCTTCAATACCCCCTCCTTTGCGAATCCAAACGGCAATTCATCTGGTGGCGGAATTCAATCCGGTATCAGCACGGACTCATCGTCTGGGGGACAGATCACACTACCCCGATTCTTCCAAAATTCCACGCCGGATGCGCGCTTCTTCCAGTTCGCTTTGAAGTGCAGCTTCTAAGGAGTTCCTACTTTAGAGCACTACAGGTTCTATGGGTAACAGGGCTGCGTATGCAAACTGCGAAATCACCTATTTGGCCATGATGTCCTTTGATCTTACTTTTGACCTGCCCCAAAATTCTGGTCTGGACCTGAATGGGAGAAATTCGAAAGGTCTGAATACAATTCGGCGAAGTTGATTGGAGAAGTTCACCTAAGTGCTTGCTTTATTGGCTCCTCAGGTGGGATTCGAATCGACGATATAACGTACTTTGAACAACATGCGGGCCGGCGGATGACGCCTCAGACCATGAAAAGCAACCGTAATCCGATAATCAGAGTGCGGATAGAGCGCGTCTTCGCGGCCTACATGCTGTAAGTCAAACAAATTGCTCTTGCCCTCCAGCCTTCCCCTTTCCACTCGCGAACAGGTGATAGGAACTCAGAAAGTCATCGACCAAATCGAAGATGACAATCAACTGACAAAGAGTAGACGAGCCAGAGACACTTTGGAGATCTCTTTTCTCTACGTTTTACCTATGCGGAATGCCAACCTTTCCATACCCTTTGCCCAAACGGTTCACCTGCCATTGATCGTCGTCTGCGCTCTGGCCATCTTCAGCGCAGCTAAGCACGGTTCGGCGCAAGACACGCCGTTCCTATCTGGCGGCGTCGGATTCTTCACGAGCACCTATGGCGGAGCCACAACCTATCAACCCCACATTGAGCCGCTTTTGGCGGCGCCAATTGGCAACCATCTTTTCGTCGAGTCGCGCGGGATTCTTCTGGAAAGTTTCTCTCCCAAAGGCAATGACCAGCCTGGCTACGATCACATGCATGTCGCAGGTCTCATCTATCTCCAGGGCGACTACCTTGCCTCGCCACATCTGACAGTTGTTGGCGGAAGTTTTCTTTTGCCATTCAACACCTATAATGACCGCCTCTCGCCCATTTGGATTGGCAACCTGCAGGATGGACCTCTGATCGCCGGCGTTGGCACCATGGGCACGGGCACAGGAGTAGGCGGCATGCTCAGCGGATCCGCCATCTCCCGCGACAAATACTCGCTGAGCTACAACGCCTGGTTCTCCGCCCGGAGCGGCAACATGCAATTCGATTCCAAGCGATCCTCGGGCGGACGTGCCAGCCTGTACCTGCCGGAGGCTCGGCTCGAAATCGGCTTCTCCTACGATCGCCTTCTACAAAACACGAACGAGAGTTTCTACGGAGCGCACCTATGGTGGGAGCCGAAAGATACCGCTTTTCGCCTGCGCTCGGAATTCGCGCGCGGAGCCCACGCACAAGGCTATTGGGTAGAGGCGGACTATCGAACCCAGGCATTTGGCGGCCTGGACAGCTGGGTTGGACGCTTTGAGCCGGTATTTCGCATCCAGCAGTCCTTCCGGTTAAACAATACTGCCAGCGATGGCGTGCCCTCCGTAAACACGCAACGTGCCGACTTCGGAATCGACTATGACTTGCCTCACAACACCAGAATACTGACCAGCTATTCGCGCCAGTTTTCTTCAACCAATGTGAATATCTGGGAGACGGGCATCGTCTACCGGTTCCTCTTTCCGGCCTGGAAGGGCAAAGCACAATAAGCTAACCAGATCTCTACATCCAAGCAAGCAACGTCAAATGACTGTCGACCTCAAGGAATGACTTTGCGGCGCGCAATGGCTGTAAACCACAAGCTTCGTCCACAGTCCGTGCCATAAAGCAGCGTCTTCGAGTCGATATCCCAGCTCGGCTCAATTTGATTGCAAGGCACATCCCCAATTCGCCGCGTTGCGCCCGTTCTCTCATCGCGCAGACTGAGGTTCCACGCGCCATGCTCAAAGCGGCTGTATGCAAGCCACCGCCCATCGGGTGACAACGCTGGGTAGCGGGATTCACCGAGAGCAAGTGCAGCATCCTTGTGCGTCGCATCGGTGAGATAGACCTGCGGTGCTCCGCCGCCGGCCGCCGCTGAAAACGCGTATTCTCCTTCGGAAAGAAAGGTCGCTTCGTAGACGTTCAATGAGTCAGGACTAAGCGCAACGTCGGCCGCGGTCATCGATTGGAGCGCTTTTCGCACCATTAATCGTCCCCGGCCATGATCGTCGCGTACAAACGCCAGACTCTTGCCGTCAGCGGACATCTTTGGATCCCGCGCGTCTTCAATGCGGGGCGCCGATTTGTCCCTGAGGTTGATAATCTCCGACCCTGAATCCCTTGCTGTTTCAACCCAGAGTTGTCCGGAGCCACCGGTAAACGAGAGATCGTCGGCGCTGGATTCCTCCGTAGGTTCCTGCGGAATCAAGTGATATCCATCGAGTGTAAACGCAATATAGCGAACTTCCGCGGCAACGGCTTGTGGACCTGCGTTGAGATATCCCTGGGGCCTGACCGGCAGGCGAAAGGCGTATTCCTGCCGCTCAGCGCTTTCCCGAAGGAAGGTGGACCGAATGCTGAATGCCACGGTGAGAACCATGAAAGCAGCCCATCCAAGCTTTGACCGATCTCGTGCAGAACCCTTCGCCGACCGGTCAGTCCATACCAACCAGTAGATGCCCAAAAGCACGCAGATCAACAACGGAAGTCGCGAAGCATACAGAAGAATCGCGAGCCCCATTGACCTGGGGGCGGCCAGTATGGGTAGCCCAATGACTATAAATGTAACCAGCAGAACTGCGACCAACCCGTATCGCCGGCGTCGAAGCAATATGCTGCTCACAACGCACATGGGAAGAACCATGAGCACAAAGTTGTACAAAGCGGGAATCGTGGAGATCGCAAGTGTTGCCGTCAGCAGGGCTGACCACTCCAGCATGATGCGTTCTGGCGTGCGAACTTTCCGGTCGACGATCAGAACCGCAGGAGCAAGGACGAGCATTTGCAAGGCTGGCAATAAGAGTGCATAGCACAACACGGAAGGGTGCCATGGGTTTGGATTCCATTGCGGCTCAGGTAGGAAGAGAAGATGCAGCAGGCCTGATATCGAAGCCGTAGGTAGGTACGGCGGCAGCGCTTCGCCGTGCAACGCCCAGGGAAGCACTTCATCGAGATAGGTGCGATGGACATTCCAGCCGAACACGAGAACAGACAAAGCACCTGCGGCGAGTCCCGCAATTGCGCCCCATGCCAGCGCTCGCCAGGCTCGGCGTCGAAGCAAGAGGACAAAAAGGAGAATCGGGAAGATTTTGCAGGCCGCCGCAATTGCCACCAGTGAACCTGCAAGCGCATCCAGACCTCGAAGATATGCCCAGCAAGAAGCGACGACCAGCAGAAGAAGAAACACGTAGAACTGGCCGAACTCGAGATTTCTATAGAACGGGAAGCACAGTGCAAACGCTAATGCAATTCGCCGATAGCCCAGTCCAGTCATGGAATGTAAGAACCATCCGATCGGGAACAGCAGCATCAGATTGAACACAATCCATATCCGCTTGGCCGTAAGGGGCAGAGCCGCGCTGACCGGCCAGATAGCCAAAGTGGAAAAAGGCGTTACCGGAATCAGGCCGATGACTCTCACTTGAATTGCCCGATGATCTTTCTCCCGTTGTTGCCAAATCCATTCGTACATCCGGGAAGCGTCATAGCCTTGATGTGCCAATTGCGCCGATAAGTAGAGATTTGGAAAGTCGGTGATCAGGCTCTTCCACGCCTTCGGGAGCGTGTGAATGCACATGAAGAGCATCAGCACGGCGAGTACCATGCGCTCCGTCCAACGGTAGATCGGGCGTTCTTGAGAAGGACTCACGATAAATTCTCTTCGAGGGCTAATCTCTGGCTATCATGAACCTGCCAAATCGGCGATCAATCGATTGCTGGGAAGGAACAGGCTCGTCGTATTTCCCTACTTGCGACTCCTCAATCAGGCAACCACTGTCAAGCCGGAATTCGCGATGCGCAAATCGATACGTGTGGAGACGATGCGTTACGAAGAACACCGCTATCTCCGATGCGCTAAGATTTTCGAGAACACTGCGTTCGTTCTCCTCATCCATTGCCGAGGTTGCTTCATCCAAAAGGAGTAGCTGCCCCCCGCGCAAGATCGCCCGCGCGAGGCCGAGCCTTTGCCGCTCCCCGCCGGAGAGCAGGATTCCGTTGTCGCCTACGCAGGTCTCCATCCCGAGTTGCAACTCCGAGACAAAATGGTCCAGCCTTGCGAGCGCCAAGGCCTTCATCAACTCATCATCGCTCTTCTCCGAGGATCCAAAGAGCAGATTATTCCTGATTGAATCGTCAAGCAGAGGAATGTCTTGGGGCACATAGGCTATGCCGGCACGATCGACCCGTATGACGCCACTTTCGGGCAACAAGACTCCAGCAATCAGATCGAGAAGCGAGCTTTTGCCAACTCCGGAAGCCCCACGCAGAACGACCGTTTCACCTTTGCGCATGATCAGGTTTACGCCATGCAAAATGGGCGAGCCCTTTTGGAACCAAAACGTTACGTGACTCAGTTCCACAACGAGGCCCAAAGCCGGCAGCGGCGCAAGGCATTTGATCGTGCCGTGCTCATGACATTCCATCAGCTCCCGCTCGACAATTTTGACATTCTCGTAAGAGCTTTCCATTTGACCGGCGATCAGCGAGACCTGGCTCAGGAGCGGAAGCAAGCGCCGAGAGAGCACAAAATAGAAAGCCAACAGCGAGAGTAGCTGGCGCGTATTTCCCTGCCGCAATTCAAGGGCAACGATCAGAAACAGAAGCAGCAGCACCGTCCCCTGATCCGCAATGATTCGCACGATCTGGGGAAGAAACACGGCTCGCCGATTGGCCAAAGCCATTCCATCTGCGTGGCGCCGAATCCGGTCATGAAAGAAACCGTGATTCCCGTAGGTGCGAGTCTCCCTTCCGGCCGACAACAAATCCGCCAGGCTTCTATGAAGTGCGCGAAGCGAATTCTCCCGGTTCGAGGCGGCCTCCTGGACCTTGTTTCGTATGAAAAGCCGATGCATGCCATAAGACATCGCTAGTGCGCAACCAAGGCCGATGGCTGACATTGGACTCTGATAGACCAGCGCGCAAGTCATCACGACGATCGTCACCGTGCTCGCTGCGAGTTCAATGCAACGATGATAGAAATCGGCAGCCTCCCGGGCTGTATTCAATGCATGGCTCGAAAGTTCACTGCGGTTCCGCTCGGCGAAACGGAGCCAGCGCATCTGACTGTAGCCCTGTGTGAGCCGAAGAAGGAAATCGTTGTAAAGATTCTGAATGCTGTCAAACACGAATCGCGACGAATACACATCCGTGGTGGCCCGAATGACAACCAGAATCGACGTTATGATGGCCGCCGAGAGAGTCGTCTCGGGCATCCACCAATGTTCATGGGCCGGCGCGTGCCCTTGGAGAAGCATGAATAACAGGTACATTGCAGCAGCCAACGCAAGATCGCAAAGGCCAACAGCAATCCTTGCCCATGTCAGAAACCGGAAATGAATCCGTTGCCGATATCGCAGCAGGCCGAGCGCCGTCCGCCACATTGCCCCAGCGGGAGCACGAGCATCTCTCTCCGAACTTGATGCATGACGAGCGGGCGATCGGGTCCTCACCTCTCCAGCCTACCCTCGTGCCGGTATCAGGGATGTCAGGAGTCAGTCTTTGAATTGTCATCAGTTTGTCATTGAAGCCCTAAAAGTAATGAGTGACCTCGAACCCGAGGCACAAGAGCAAAATGCGCGCCGCGTGAGCCTAATCCACAGGCTGCTAACATCGTCACACGCGCAGACCTTCCTCGCTGCCATTTAAGGCGACAATCTGATGACAACCTTAAGACTGTCCAATGACATGTCTAGCCCGCAAACTCCCTACCGTGTGCTTAGGCAACTTCGAAGCGGTTTTGCAGAAGTCTCAAAAGCTTTGCGCATAGGCTTTAAGCTCATACTGCTGCGGATCCTCCATTTGGCTCGTGCAGCGTGATTGTCGACGAGGAGCAAACATGAAGTTTGTAGGACCATTGATTCTGGGCTGCGTGGTGATAGCTGGAACCGCATCCTTCGCACAATTGAAAGACACGGCGCAGCAGGACCAACAGCGCACGACGCCTCCGGACACTCACCTTGTCAATCCAACACGGGGACAGCAGGTATTCAACCAGAATTGTTTTCGCTGTCACCGCACGCCAGAAGGATTCTCGCCACGCATCTCCGCCTCGATCGCCAGGCACATGCGTGTTCGCGCCGGACTCGGGGATGCCGACTACAAGGCTCTCCTTCAGTTTCTCAATCCTTGACGGATATTTCTTGGAGCGACTTTCTACCTGATTTCATCGGCACCATCCTGAATGCAGTGCGGCCTTTGCGCGATGACCCCTTCCTCAGTGTTCGGCTGGCTGCCGTCGGAGTGGTAGCTGGGTGCGCTCAGCAGGACAATTCTCTGTCGAAGTTCGCTTTCTCGCTCAATATGCTTTGTAGCCACCTACGGAGATTCAATGAAGAGGAAATTTAGGCTTCTGGTTCTGTGCTCAGGACTACTGATGGCAATTTCAGCACCCATAGCCTGGGCCCAAGCTGCGCCACAGCGAATTGAGATTACTGCCCGGCGATCTGTCTACACGCCTGGCGAGATCACCGTAAAGAAGGGGCAGCCTGTGATCCTCGTGTTGAAGAGCACGGATGTAGGCCACGGGCTTCGCTTCCGGGAATTCGGAATCAATCTCCAGGTAAAGGCTGGTGGATCAGTGCAAGTGGAATTTACGCCGGATAAGACTGGAGACTTCATCGGTCATTGTTCGGTATTCTGCGGCCCTGGTCACGGCTCAATGGAAATCACGTTGCATGTGGTGGACTAGAGATGCGCAATTATTCAAATGTGACTGCCTCACTAGTTCTGCTGGCCGAACTGGCCGGATGCAGAGCGACGCCGCCAGGAAAGCTGGAAACTGCGACCGTCACATTTGCCGAGCATCACTTTTTCATCCGCAACAAAGAGCAAAAGAACCCCCTGCCCGATACTCCAGCAACCCGCGAGGACGGCAAGGAGGCATTCTCGCATTACTGCGTTGCCTGTCACGGCATGGACGGCCAGAATACAGGTGTTCCTTTCGTCGATCACATCTCGCCATCGATTCCCTCTCTTGCTTCTCCTGACGTGCAACGTTACACCGACGGACAGTTGAAATGGATTCTCGATAACGGAATCTCGCCCTCCGGCATGCCCGGCTCGAAGGGAACTTTAAGCGACGAAGAGCTCTGGTCGATCGTGGCCTACCTACGTCATCTACCGCCTGCAGGCAGCCTGGGAACTCCGGATATTTACACGCACTGAAACGCACCAAACATGCTTGTTCAAGAAGAGACAATCGATCGGTCCGGATTGCGAATGGATACCGTGGAGCAAACCGGAAATCTGCCGACCCTTTGAGTAGCGCATGACTTCTGACGTTAGCAGCCTCGATAGCAAGAGGATTCCCGGTTCGTTGCCAACAAACACACTCCCGTTTGTCGTCGGCTTCTATTTTGCGTTTCGTCTCTTCATCATGCTTCTGTCCGTCCGTATTCTCGGGACCGACCCCCGGACTGGTACAGCCCTCAGTCTTGCCATCGATTTCCTGCTCTTGCCATGCGTTGCATTTTGCGCTCTGGGAGAACCTCATCATCAACTGAGGCAATTGACGCAGCTGCCGGTAGCGCCGTGGGTAATTGTCTTCCTTGGGTTTTCCTGCTGCAGTCTATTGTGGAGCGGCACGGCATCCATGGCAACATCGACTGCCTATTGGTGCGGAATGGCCGCCGACGTAGCTATTGTCGTCATGTTGACCCTGACGGAGCCGCCGGCAAGTGCTGCCATCCCTTTCATGGAAGGTTACGTGTGGGGCGCCTGCGTTGTGGCCGTGATAGCCTGGCTGATGCCCGCGCAATCCGATCTCCGCCTTGGGGATGAGGAACTCCTGGGCGCAAATCAAATCGGATATCTCTGCGGCTTTGCCTTTTTCATCGCGCAATTCCTCATGCGAGAGAAAAACGGAAAGTTCAACTACCAAGCACTCCTGCTTGCAATTACTCTGCTTCGCTCTCTCAGCAAAACAACTATTGTTGCATTTCTCGTCAGTGAAGGATTCTTGCTCATCATGGACAGGTCGATTAGCCGCAAAAAAAAGATCCTTGCCGTACTTGCAACCGCGGGTGTTGTGGTGGCCCTATGGGGACAGTTGTCTTCGTACTATGACGTCTACTCCAATGCCGGCAGCCAGTCGTCCACGCTGACCGGACGGGTTGGCATCTGGACATACCTCCTGGCAGAAGCGCTCCAACAGCCGTGGATAGGGCATGGCTTCGATTCGGTCTGGAAAGTAGTCCCGCCCTTTGGCCCCGATCAATTTGAGGCAGCCCATGCGCACAATGAGCTGTTGCAGCAATTTTACGCATATGGGGCTGTTGGAGTCTGTATGTTCATCGGGATTTACGGCAGCTTTTATCGGCATATTCGGCGGTTGGCAGTTGGACCTCTTCGAACGTTCTTGTTCGCATTCTTAATCTTCATCCTTGTGCGCGGAATTGCGGACACCGAACGATTCGATCTGTCGCTCCCAATGTGGGCAATTGTGATGTTCAGCCTTCTTATTATGCAGGCACGCACTCGGCAGGCGGAGTCTCCCGGACCTGCAACTGCGGAGTCACTTCCTCTTGCGATACCTCCTTCGAGCTCATTCGATCATCAATAGGCAAACGACGAAATGAATGTATTTACCGATCAGCCGCGGTCAGTCTGTCCGCCGACTTTTTCCTGGAATGATTGCGAAACGAATCGACAGATTTATGTAGAACTGCGCCTCGATGAAATGTAACTGTTTACGCTTGCGGCTTGGTTCTTGAGAGGTGCGCGAGCGCTTATTTCAAGACAAAGTACTGTTTGCCGATGTATCCAGACGCGGGTGCCTTGAAGAGAAAAGTAAGCCTGCCATTAAAGTCCTTCGCAGCGGTATTGGTAAATTGGACATCCATGATTTTCGCCGGCTCAATAGCGCTCCGCACAACTCTTTCCGGCAGACAATGCATTTGCATTTCTCCGTGACCAATCCCCAAACACTTGTTGATTCTGGAGCGCAAGTGAAGTATATGCCGGAGTCTGATTGCAAGCGATGAAAGCGTTGGCGCCGCGAAAGAGTCCTGAACCCCAAAAATCAGCACACCACCCGGCGCCAGCACCCTTACAAATTCACGCAGATAGGCTTTTGCAAAGTGTTTGGGAATGTGTTGCAGAGCGATATTGCTATAAATGAACGCGAATTTCGCGTCCGGAAACGGGAGGTTTGCGCCTGAATTGGCTACGTATTGGCAGTTGGCCATCCGGTTCATTGACGCAGCCTTTTCTACCATGCATTCTGAGATATCCACTCCTACACAGGAAGCAAAGTAGCGCCCTAGTGCCTGGGTCAACCGCCCCACACCGCATCCAAAGTCCAAGGACGGTCCATTCCAGTCCGGGATACAGCCAAGCCCCGCCAGGTACCGCATCACCATTTCAATCTCTGCGGTCCCGGTTGCCATAAACTCCGCGACATTCCATCTTCCTCCCACCTTCGTTTCGTCGGTAAGAATTGCATGAAGAGCATCCTCTTTGGCGAGGGATTCCCAGTCGTTCCTGAGGGATGCAAGATTGCTCATAAGGACTCAATCCCATTAGGCCGAGCCTGGCGAATGGAAGTGTCACTCGATTGTCATCGGTTTGTTTGATTCTTTCCAATTGCCGTGAACCCAGGGTAGCCGATGAAAACGCGGAGTGGCACGTGCCAAGCGGGCCACCGCACGGGGTGCAAAGCATGCGGCTTTTGCGGAGTTATACCCATCGAGCGAGACACTCGATACCGGATCAGGCTCGACCCAGCCTAATTCAAATTGTCACCTGATTGTAATTTCTGCTAAATTCCTTACAGAATTTGGACTTGAATCGAAGACAATCATGGTGGAGAGGATTCTAGACATGGTCAATGCCCCTGATTTGGTAGCTGAAGTGCAGAACGACTTACCGCCCTCGATGAGCCTGGGCACCATCTTGATCATCGAGGACGACCCCCGCATGCAGAAGACGCTTGAGAGAACTTTCGCCCAAGAGCACTATTCCACTCTTATTTCGGGCGACGGCCAGGTCGGGTTGGATATGTTCCGCCGTCAGCTGCCGATGGCTGTGGTTCTGGATCTGATTCTTCCGACTATCTCCGGACGAGAATTGTGCAGGAGTTTCAAGCAGCTCTCCAGTGAGACTCCAATCATTGTGCTCAGCGCCATCACTGAAGTCGCGGACAAGGTTCTCCTGCTCGAATTGGGCGCGGATGATTACGTCACCAAGCCCTTTAGTCCGCGCGAACTCACGGCCCGGGTCCAGGCGGCCATTCGCAGGCAGCACAAGCCGGCCGCACAAACGATCTACCGCTTCGGCGATTGTGAGGTCGACTTTTCGAAGATGACCATCCGCCGGAACGGAAATCCCGTCGTCATCACGGCTCACGAGTTCAAACTCCTGAAATTCTTCACGGAGAATGCCGAGCGGGTGCTCACGCGCGATGTCCTTCTGAATGAAGTTTGGGGCTACAACTTCTACCCGACAACGAGGACCGTCGATAACCAGATATTGAGATTGCGGCAGAAACTCGAACCCGACCCTGCAAATCCCAAGCATCTGCTGACCATCTACGGAGCTGGATACAAATTTGTCCCATGAAGATGATCTCGGCCCTCTCCCCACGAACGAGGCCCCCGCGGAAGCAGTAGGTGTGCGCGAAAATCAAGGCATTCGAACGCATGTTTTTCTCGTAATCACAATGGCCCTCGTCATCGCGGCTGTGACTGGTCTCAGCCTCTTGCTTATTCGCCAGCAACTGAGCAATCAGGTAACCGACAATTTCTCCCAGGATCTCGATCATTCGGTCACTACGTTCGACAATCTTCAAGCTGAAAGACTGAAAGCGCTGGAGCGTGAAAATGCCCTTCTTGCCAACCTGCCCACCCTGAAGGCATTAATGACGAGCGGGGACGACGTCACGATTCAGAACGAGGCGGCGGAATTCTGGCGGCTCAGTGGCGCTGACCTGTTTGTGCTCGCCGACCCGAGTGGCCGCATGGTAGCCGCCTATACACAACGCACGCCTGCCGACCCTGCACTTCGCCAGAGCATGAAGATTCTGTTAGCTTCTCCTGCCAAGCACTACCTGATCGACAGTGGCTCATTGTATGCCTGCGCATCGCGCCCACTCTACTTTGGCAACGATCAGGAAGGAACGCTGCTTGGATACGTCGTCATTGGCGTCTCCATCGAGCGCACGGTTCGGCAGATTAGCGAGCCTACCGGTGTCGAGGCATCCTTTCTCACTGGCGGCCAGATTGTGGCAAGTACGCTTGATCCCTCCCTTCAGGCCAATATGGCACGGCAATCGGGCTTGCTTTCCGGCATGTCTCGCGCACCCGCAACTGTTACGCTTGGCGATACGCGGTTTCTCTCCGCTACCGAAGACCTCTCAGCGGCGGCCACATCCCCCTTGCAGTTGGTCGTTCTCAAGTCCTTCAAGCCGGCGGAGCAATCGATCAGCCGAATTGACCGAATGGTGCTGGTTGTTGGTCTCTTGGCGCTCCTTTCCGGGACCGCTTTGATGATCGTTATATCGCACTTTTTAACGCGACCGCTTGAAGAGCTCTCCAGGAGCGTCCGTGCGTTTGGTCTCGGGGATGTTGCATATCGCGTGCCGCGCCATGGCACTCAGGAAGTGCGGCAGCTGAGCACGGCCTTCGCAAGGATGCGGAGTGAAATCCACAGGGCGAATCGGACTGTCCTTGAGTCGGAGCGCCTAGCGACCATTGGCAGAATGGCGAGTTCGATTTCGCACGATCTCCGCCACTACCTTGCGTCCATCTATGCCAACTCCGAGTTTCTTGCATCCGATCGGTTCTCCCCAAGAGAACGTGCGGAAATCTTTTCGGACATCCGGGCGGCAGTGATTGGAACAACAGACATGCTCGAGTCATTGCTGATCTTCAGCCGCACTGGCACTAGCATTCGGAGGACGCCTGAGTTGATGGCCGCCCTGCTCGAGCGCGCAACAGTTCTCGTCCGCGCACATCCAGACGCAGAAGGGGTGACCTTGGTTTCCCATTGCGGCGAGCCCGCGGAAACGATTGCCGTGGTCGACGGAAAACAAATCGAAAGAGCAATCTCTAATCTTCTTCTCAACGCCTGCCAGTCGGCGCGCGCTCTCGGAGCAGGGGCCTACGTAGCAGTGACGTTGGAATCGCAGAACGGACAAATCATTGTCAATGTAATTGATAACGGCCCAGGGGTTCCCGCCAAGATCCGAGAGAATCTCTTCGAACCCTTCGTGAGCGAAGGCAAACAAAAGGGTACCGGACTCGGCCTCACTCTCGCCCACTGTATTGCGGTGGAGCATGGGGGAGGGGTTATTCTGCTTGGCAGTCGCCCCGGTGAAACAATCTTTCAGATGAAAGTGGCGCGCGCGCTTCCGGCACAAGGACAAACGAGCGCGCCAGAATCCGAGCACGACGAGCAGGTGATTCCCGATGAAAATGTTCAGCCTTAATCGCATTGCACAGTCTGGCGCCGGCCCTTGCATTCGATGGATGGTAGCGCCGCTTCTGCTGGCCTCTCTCGCAACTTCAGCATTCAACTCTCACGCACAGGCGGCAAACCAGGAGAGCTTGTTAGGGCGAATCCAGAAGCTGAGCGATGCCATGGCCAGTACCCAGGCGCAACTGGAGCAGTCGCAAAGCCAACTGGAGGAGATGCGCAAGGAGTTGATCGAGTTGCGGCGCCAAATGGCACAGAGCGGGGCCGCTATTTCATCTCCTGCGCCTTACGAATCGGCTTCTACCGCTCTTTCATCTTCCTCAGGCACACCAGAGGAATTGGCGGCCGCGGTAAGGGATGTTCGGGAACGCCAGACTGTTGAGGAATCTCAGATCGCAACGCACGAGCAAACCAAGGTGGAAAGTGAATCCAGATATCCGATTAAGGTCACGGGCATGCTGTTGCTGAACGGATTTGTGAACACGAGTGCTGTCGATATGGCGGCAACGCCCACTGTAGCCCTTCAGGGTTCCGGCAGCGCAGGAGCTTCTGTCCGGCAAACAGTGCTTGGCATTGATGCGCGTGGCCCTCATCTGTTCGGCGCGAGCAGCTTTGCCGATCTCAGGGTCGATTTCACCGGTAGCCCAGCCGTAAACACCTCCGATACAAGTTATCCCAGTTACTACAACGTGAATTCCACACTGCTGCGACTTCGCACTGCGCACGCCGGCCTGCAATGGGACCACATCCAGGCTTTCTTCTCGCTGGATCGTCCGATCTTTAGCCCCGAGACGCCAACCTCGCTCACGGCCGTGGCAGAACCTGCGCTCGCCTGGTCCGGGAATCTTTGGACCTGGAATCCTCAGGCAGGCGTGACCATGAACCTTGGACCTGCCGGTTCACGCGGCGTCCAGCTACAGGCTGCCCTGATTGATGCCGGGGATGCCCCGCTAACCCCGGTTGTTGCACCTCCTGGAGCATCGACGGCAGCGTCGCCAAGCAGCGCGGAACAAAGCTCCAGACCAGGCGTTGAGGCGCGCGTTGCTCTATTTGGATCAGACCGAGACGATGACCGCAGTCATATCGGTTTAGGAGGGTATTTTGCACCCCACCTCACTTCGCTGAACCGCAGTTTCGATTCCTGGGCGGCAACACTCGATACTCGGCTGCTCCTTTTTGCAGGCCTCCAACTAAGCGGAAGTTTCTATCGCGGCCTGGGACTCGGCGGTCTTGGAGGAGGAGCCTACAAGGATTTCGCCTACAAGACCAATCCCTATACTGGTGGCTACTTCTTCCGCGCACTCGACGATGTGGGCGGATGGGCGCAAGTGAAAGAAAAGCTCAGCGAGCGATTGGAGTTCAATGCAGCCTACGGGATGGACAATGTTTTTTCCGGCGAGATGCGACATTACCTTGTCACAGGCGGTACCATGTACCAGAATCTCACTATCAATCGCACTTTTACGGGCAATGTTATTTATGCTCCAAGCGCCTACCTGCTCCTCTCTTTGGAGTACCGGCGCCTGGAGAGTTCTCCTATCGTTGGTCTCCCGGCTCAAAGCAATATCATCGGCTTGGGCGCAGGGTATAAGTTCTGATGAAGAGACGAATAATCAACGCATGGATACTCTGCGCACTGGTCTCGGCGTCAGGGCTCAGTCTCGCGCAGAATAGTCCTGCAATGAAATCAACGGCGGAACTCCGCCTTCGCGTTGGTTCTTCTCTACCGGGAAGCCATAGCGCGGTGCCGGCCGTGGTTTGGCTAGAGCCTCTTCCAGGATCTGACAAGCTTCCCTTCGCTCCTCATGGACACTACACCCTGTTGCAGAAGAATCGCACGTTCATTCCTCATTTGCAGGTTATCCCTGTAGGTAGTGTCGTAGACTTTCCAAACGCCGATCCTTTCTTTCACAATGTCTTTTCGCTGTTTGAGGGAAAGCGATTCGACCTCGGCCTTTACGAAGCCGGATCGAGCAGGTCCGTCACCTTTTCACACGAAGGGTTGTCCTACATCTTTTGCGATATCCATCCGGAAATGAGTGCCGTCGTTCTGGCTCTTTCGACACCGCTTTACTCAATTGCAGCTGCCGATGACTCTGTCGTCATGCGCAACATTCCATTGGGCGACTACAGGATGCACATCTGGATTGAAGGCGTACCTCAATCCGTCCTCGATGGCCTCAGCCGGCGCCTTCATTTCTCTTTTGGCACCCTCGATCTGGGAACTCTGCGCGCGCCCATTGCACGGCCAGGCAACATGTCCCATTCCGACAAATTTGGCAATCCGTATGATACTCATTCCCACACGCCGTATTAAAGACTCGGCTACACCGCTGCCCCCCTTTGAAACAATCCAGCACCGAGAATACCGATCGCTCTTGAGAGCCCTGTCGAATCCAACCTGCATGTCAATCTCAAGAGATTCAATTCCGCTTTCAAATTTCTCTTCCAGCGCTTATGACAATCCAATGACAGAGCGCTGACAACTCGCCAAAGATGGACTGATAAGGTCCATTTAGTTCATCATTCGCTGGCACGGGCTAAGCCAACCGTCGCCCGATCGATTTGCAACTCGAGATACCAGCATCCGGAGGGATCAACGTTGCGGAGCCAGATAAATCTACCATCAATAGTTTGCGGCAATAGGGAGCCAATCGCGGGACAGCTTGTTGGAAATGTTCGAAGCGCCGACGAAATGGCGAATCAAACCCTCAATATCGAGCCGCAGATTGCCGGCTTTCCCTTCACAGAGATTCCAATCGCGATCGAGGAGATTCGCGCCGGACGGATGGTCGTGGTTGTCGACGATGAAGATCGTGAGAATGAAGGTGATCTGACTATTGCCGCAGAAAAGATCACCCCGGAAGCGATCAACTTCCTGGCCACTCACGGCCGTGGACTCATCTGCCTCGCGATGACGCCCGAACGCCTCGACGTTCTTGAACTCCGCCCTATGACCAGGCAAAATACTGCGCGCTTCGGGACCGCGTTTACTGAATCGATCGATGCACTAGGACGCGGCGTTACGACAGGGATCTCAGCTTGCGATCGCGCAGAAACAATCCTGTGCGCGATCGATCCGGCGACCAGTCCTTCCGATCTCGGGCGTCCCGGTCACATCTTCCCCCTCAGAGCGCAAACCGGCGGCGTCCTGGTTCGGGCAGGACAAACGGAAGCATCCGTAGATCTTGCCAGGCTGGCCGGATTGAAGCCTGCCGGCGTGATTTGCGAAATCATGAAGGACGATGGCGCCATGGCGCGCGTACCGGACCTGGTCGAGTTCTGCAGAGCTCACAGCCTGAAAATGATCTCGATTGCTGAATTGATTCGCTATCGAATGATGAATGAGAAATGCGTTCGCCGGATAGGGTCCGCGCTAATTCCAACGGCGTTCGGCGATTTTTCCGCGATCGCCTATGGCTCCGATCTCGATACCGAATCTCATGTAGCGCTGGTGCTGGGCGATGTCGATCATCCAGAGAAGCCGGTTATGGTTCGCATACACTCTCACTGCTTTGCCGGTGGCATACTAGGCGCTTCTTCGTGTAACTGTTCCTTCAATCTTCAGAGCTCCTTACGAAGAATATCCCAGGAAGGCGCCGGAGTTGTAATCTACCTTCATCAGAACTCGAACGGGTTTGTGGCCGGAAACACCGACGGCACGGATACGATCCAGTTCCATTCCAACAAGAATGGCGCTGCGGCTCCAGAACGCCAGCGGCAAGATCACCGCGAATATGGGATCAGCGCTCAGATCTTGCGTGATCTGAATATCCAACGCGTCCGTCTTTTGGCCGATCAATCTCACCCAGAGGTTCAGTTGGCAAGATATGGTGTTCGGGTCGTTGAGCGTTGCACCCTCTCATCAGCAGATGCGCGTGTATTCGCCTTGCCGGCGGAGGAAATTCTGGCAACTGCGTATTAACGATGGCGCAGTGCGTCAGCTTATTTGACTCAAAATCCTTGTGCATTTTGCCCGCACCGCAGGATTCTCTCCACAAACGGACAACTGCTGTAACTCGGATTTGGAGGGCTTGAACATGAGCGGGAGATCCTTCCAGTAGTACTTCAGAGCATTGGAGCTCCAACCGGAATAGGTCCTTTCCCAGGATTTGCCAGACTCTCCCGCAAACGCCAGATTTGCTGGGTTCAGCGCTCGCCTGTAGTCCTGGAACCTGCAATCAAGTGAAATGCGGAACTCTTTGGACACATTTGGAGACGCGGCGTGCACCGTCAGACTATGAAAGATGAGCACATCGCCGGCATTGATGTCTCCGCCAACCCAATCGCCGCCAACCGCGTCGCCTTCTGGAATCTCCGGGACAAGGAGATTCTCATCCTCGTGATTCTGAAAACCGAATTTGTGAGAGCCTTCCAAAATCCGCAGAGGTCCCACATCCGCCGTGCAATCGTGGAGTGGAATCCACACTGTAAAGCACTCGGAATCTCCCCCCATGAATCGGTAATCCTGATGTGCATGGACCGTGAGGCGTTCGCAGTTCGGGAAGATCAGGCGTCCGATTGGCTTTGGATGGACCAGGAGCCGCTCACCCACGATCATTTTCATGACACTCTGCAACGCTGGATGATGTGGCAAAGCGTGAAAGGCAGCGAGATTGAAGACCTCCTGATAGGTCCGCTTGAACCCTGGGTCTGGATCGCCGCAAGCAGCCTTGATATCCGCGATGCGCTCAAGGGGATCATGACCGGGAAGGAGCCAGCCCGCGCCATGGATCACTTGGGTAATCTCGCCTAGCAACCGATTGATATCACGCCGCGGCAGAAGTCCTCGAATTAGGACATAACCTCTTGCCCCAAGCTCCTCTCGCAGAATATGAGGGGTGAGGTCAGTCGTCTCGAGTTCCTGAAAGGGCCTCATCGGTTAATCCTCCATAAGATCATGATCGCTGCTCGTATTGCCTTAAGTGCCCGGCGCCGTCTTGCTCAACTTTCCAAGCGCGAAGATAGTCCACTCATTGAGAGTTCTCCAACTAGACAATTTAGGGAAATGAACGCAATCGACGCATTGCTGTAACAATACCGCTTGGTGCTGATCCGTCTGTCGCTGTAGGGTCTCCCCATTGTCATCCCATTGTCATTTGCAGCTCTGCCAATTGAAATGAATCTACGGACCATGCGCCTGACACGATCTGTGAGCATCAATACAACTTCGACAATGCGGTGACAATCGCCTTACACCTTCATGACAAACCGGAGTCTCACGCTGGCTAGTCTTCGATGGAGTCCTTTCTGCCGGCAGGTTGTTATTGGCGGCTGACGCGAGGTGAGATCCCATTGTCATTGCTTTCAACTCAAGCACTCTCAGAGAATGATGATATCCGCGCCTCGCATGGCCCGTCGTCTGGCCTGATGCGGGTCGGGCGATCCTGCAAAGAGGAAACACCAATTTCATCTCCAGCGAAGCACATCGGCATCGCGGCAACGCCATTGCGTGGCGAACAGTCGATTCGCGAAGCGGTGTTGCTGCTATTCTGCGATCCCCTGCCTCAACAATGCTTGCGTCTGGAAGCGCTTTCGCTGAAACAGTGGATGCATCTGTTGCGGTGGCTCGACTTCAGCGGCCTCGCTTTGTACTTCCTCGATCGAATTGTCGAATTGGGTCGGAAAGACTTGCTGCCCGTACCCGTTCTCACCCTCCTGCAGCAAAGACTGAGCGACAACACGAAGCGCACCGATGGCATGACTGCCGAATCAATTGCAATCCAGGAGGAGTTTCAGAACTCCCGTCTGAGCTACGCGATTCTGAAAGGACTCTCCCTCTGGCCAAGCTCAGTGCCAAGGCCTGGACTAAGATCTCAGTTTGATCTGGATTTTCTTGTCGGAGAAGAATGTGCCCCGGAAGCGCGAACAATCCTCGAATGCAGAGGCTACAGGCTCTATGCTATCAGCGGGAACAGTTGGGAGTTCAAGCGAAACGAAATTCCAGGTCTTTCTCTGAAAGACATGTATAAGGACTTGCAGTCATGGACGGTGGAATTGCACGTCGAACCCGCATTATCACGCCCTCATTCGCCACTGGAACGTCTTGCATGGCGCGATATTTGTGGATACACAATGCCGACACTTTGCGCGATTGACTTATTCACTGGCCAGGGACTCCATACATACAAACACATCTGCGGCGAGTTCCTTCGCGCTGCCCACTTGGTGGAGTTTCGTCGTCACGTGCTCTTTCGCCGCGAGGACAATAAGTTCTGGAGCCGCCTTTATCACTCAGCCTGCGAGAATCGGCGCATATCCGTGGGACTGGGAATAGCCACCCTCCTGATTACTCAAGTTACAAGCGAATTCGCTCCTGACGAGTTTACCCGCTGGACGGTCCGCAGCCTCCCCGCGTCTGCCCACCTCTGGTGCCAGAGGTACGGATACCGCGTCGTGCTTGGTAGCTTCCCTGGCAGCAAGCTTTACCTGCTCCTGCAAAGGGAGCTCGATAATCAAGAGATCCCACTGAGGCGGTCCATCCGGCAGTCGCTATTGCCTTCGCGCCTGCCCCCTCCCGTTATCCGTGCCTTTCCAAATGAGACCCTTTCTATTCGCTTTCGCCGTTATCGGATGCACTTCAATTTCATCGTTCAACGACTGCGGTTTCATCTTGTCGAAGGACTTCGCTTCACGCGGGAGCTGCGCCAATGGCGGCGAAACCTGAAACACCTTGCACGATGATGGCTGATCTGCGGCCTGCGGCCCGCGCCTTCGATGCGATTGCGCCCGTGTTTGACGCGCGCTTCGGTGCGTGGCTAAGCGTTTCCGCTCAGCGCAGGGCTGTGCGTTCAAGACTGCTGAACGAGTTTCCGGCAGGCGGCCGAATTCTGGAGTTGGGCGGAGGCACCGGTGAAGATGGCTCATTCCTGGCAATGCGCGGATTTCAAGTTGTTCTCACCGACTCATCACCTGCCATGGTATCCATCGCACGCGCAAAACTTGCACCGCTTGGCGGCCACGCCGAAGTGGCTTCCGCCGAAGAAATGGATGAGTTCGCCACTCGTCATCTCTCCGCCGGCGATCCACTATTCGACGGCGCTTTCTCTAATTTCGCGCCGCTCAATTGCGTTCTCGACCTCTCCCAAACGGCGCTTGGCCTCGCACGCCTGCTCAAGCCTGGCGCACCAGTAATGCTCGTACTCTTTGGCGCCTTTTGTCCAGGCGAGATGGTGACAGAGATGTTCCGCCGTAGACCTCATCTTGTCCTGCGGCGTCTTAGGAGAGGACAAACGGCCGCCCGCCTCGAAAATCTGAGCTTCAACATCGTGTATCATCGCCGCGCCGTGCTTCAACGCGCTTTCGCGCCTTGGTTTGTTCTTGAAAAGCGTCTTGGTATCGGCGTAACGGTTCCGCCAAGTGCTGCCGAGCCCTGGATCTCTCAGCGACCTCTTCTCCTCTCTTGTATGGAAAGACTCGACCGGATACTTTCCCGTCCGTTAGCTGTTTTCGGGGATCATGTGCTCTATCAATTCCGGCGAACTGAAGCGTCACCTCCATGGCACTGCCTTTGATACCGGACCACTGAGCAGATCGTAAGGCACAATCTGCGCGAAGAGCGCGACGTCGCATGCGGTCTTCTCCTTGCCACGACAGGACAATTGAATTACGACATCAAGACATTCTGGCGACACCCACCGATAGTCCAAAAGGTAACTTGCCCTTAGGGCTCAACGGCTATCGTATTGCCGCCGCCAGCCTCTGAGGAGATATCGTCGCGTTGATGACACTGAAGCAAGTTGCTGAAGTGAACTTCCCGACACGGTGGGCAGCCTTCCGTCTACTGGCGTTCGAGGCTATGCTCTCCAATAAAATAACCGGACGAGACAATATGGAAACTGCCCTTGTCCTGATTCTCGGAGACATCCGCAGTTCCCCTCCCCTTATTCGCATCCACTCCCAGTGCACAACAGGAGAGGTTTTCCACTCTCTGCGTTGTGATTGCCATGACCAGCTTCATCAGGCCTTGCGTGCAATCGCGGAGGAAGGCGCGGGAGTCTTGATCTATGAGCAACAGGAGGGGCGCGGCATCGGCCTGATGGAAAAGCTGCGTGCCTATTCCCTGCAGGACCAGGGATTCGACACGGTCGATGCAAATCTTCATCTGGGACATGCCGTCGACTTGCGCGACTATGCGCTTGCTGTGCAGGTCCTCCATCTTCTAAAGATTCAATCGGTCCGGTTGATCACTAATAATCCCGACAAAATCCAAGCCGTCCTCGCTTCAGGAATTGACATCGTCGAACGAATCGGCGCAGATGTCCAGGACAATCCGCATTTCGCCCGCTATCTCGCCACGAAGCGCGACAAGCTTGGTCATCTTGGTGATCCCTCACCTTCGCCGCGATCATCCAGGTATCAGTCCGCCCGCGGTGCGGCAATTGCCGGCGTTGGTATTGAATCTGCCGCCCCCCTCACGCGCTCGGATTCGCCGCAAGTCCCTTGTCCAAGCGATGACATTGAGTTGACAATCTCGCGACAATCGATTTTGCCGACAGAGCAATACTTCACTTGATAACCCTGGTCGCGCAGCCGGCTTCAACGCATTGAGCGCATAAACCGGCAGCACTTGTATCGAAAAGCCCGCTGGGGATCTCCGAGGTGCATCGTGGTAGATGTCTTAGTAACGCACTCCTATCATCTCCCCTACGATGCAAAGCAATTGCAGAAGATGCAGCCGTACATGCCTCTGGCCACCCTCTATGCCGCCACGGTACTCAGAGAGAATGGCATCACTGTGGCGGCCTTCGACCCAATGCTTGAGGATCCCGAATCACGGTTCTCGGCGCTACTCACTGAATACAGTCCTAGAATCGTTGCAGTTTATGAAGACGACTTCAATTTTCTATCGAAGATGTGCCTTTCGCGCATGAGAGAGGTCGCATGGAAGATTGCGAAAGCAGCACGCGCTACTGGCGCAATCACCATCGCACACGGCTCTGATTCCACAGACACTCCTCTTCTGTTTCTTCAGAACGGTTTTGACTATGTCTGTTGTGGCGAAGCGGAACACACGCTCGTTCAGCTTTGCGCATCGATACTCCAAGGCACAAAAGTTCCTGAAATCGACGGGCTCGTAAGACTGAATGAACACGGCCGGGCCATCCGGAGCTCGCAGCGGCTGGCAAAGAACGCGAAGTGGTCTGAGTTGCCTCTCCCGGCGCGCGACCTGATCGATCTGGAGCCCTACCGCAAAGCCTGGCTCGACGCTCACGGATATTTCTCAATGAATGTGGTCTCCAGCCGTGGATGTCCCTACCGCTGCAACTGGTGCGCAAAGCCGATCTCAGGAAATATGTTCCAATTGCGGCAGGCGTCGGCCGTCGCCGAAGAACTGAGGTTCCTCAAGTTTGAGGTTGGCGCTCAGCACATCTGGTTCGGCGACGACATCTTCGGTTTGGATCGCGACTGGCTCAGGGAGTTCGCCGAGGAAGTGACGAAAAGAGATGCGACGATTCCATTTAAGATCCAGTCGCGCGCCAACCTCATGACTGAACAGGTTGTTCAGAATCTGCAGACTGCTGGATGTTCAGAGGTGTGGATGGGAGTCGAATCCGGATCGCAAGCTGTGCTCGACGCGATGGAGAAGGGATTGAATCTCGATTCAGTCATAGCTGCTCGCAGCCGTCTTAAAAGTGCCGAAATTCGCGCCTGCTTTTTCTTGCAATTTGGCTATCCCGGCGAGACTTGGAGTGAATTACAGGAGACTATTTCCTTCGTTCGTCAGACCCGTCCGGATGACGTTGGAATCTCATTCTCTTACCCTCTGCCTGGCACGGCCTTCTATGAACGGGTGCAGGCGCAACTCGGGTATAAGCGCAACTGGACCGACAGCGACGATCTTTGTATCATGTACAGCGCTGCCTACAAAACTGACTTCTATCGGGCCGTTCGCGATGCCTTGCATGCGGAGGTCGACTCCTGGAGCAAGCCCCAATGGGGCCTGGGGAGCAATGCCCGGATCGATGCACTATGGAACCGGGTCATCGAACTTGAACCGGTGAGCCGGGATGCGGACGCTCTTTCCGCTCCTGAGAGAATGGCAGCCTCTAGGTTATCCACAATCGTGCCCGTCAATGACCTCGCACCGGCCAGGAGTGCATAGATGCGAGCGACGGAAAGCGGGATGGGCGGAGCGAGACACGCACCGGAGACGGTCATCAAAACCAGTTCCACGCATTTCGAAATCCGCCTGCAATGCCCACGATGCAAGGCCGGCGTTCCTGAGTTTGAGTGCCTGCAATGCGGCTTCGCGCTGCGAGAAGTCGATGGAATTCTCCACGCTCTGCCGCCCGAAAGAGTCGCCCACTATGCACGCTTCATCGAAGAGTACGAACGCATCCGGGATGCAGAGGGCCGCTGCAGTGAAAGTGATGACTTTTATCTCGGACTCCCGTATACCGACAGCTCCGGAATGAACAGCCATCAGTGGCAGATCAGGGCGCGCTCCTTTGACTTCCTGCTTCACCACGTGCTGAAGCCGCGATTCCCAGCCGGCGGGAGAATTCTTGATCTCGGTGCCGGTAATTGTTGGATGAGCTATCGCCTTGCGCTCGCTGGATTCAATCCCTTCGCGATCGACTTGCTTACCAACGACCGCGACGGTTTGGGCGCCGCGGTGCACTATCGAAATTATCTGCCTGTGTTCTTCGCCCGGTGCCGTGCAGAGCTCGCCTGTTTGCCCTTGCAAGACGCGCAATTCGACGCCGCGGTCTTCAACGCCTCGTTCCATTACGCCGAGGATTACGAGGCAACTCTGCGGGAAACACTGCGATGCATTCGGAAAGGCGGTGTAGTAATCATCAGCGATACCCCTTGGTACTCCACCGACATGAGTGGCAAGACAATGATCTCCGAGCGCCAAGCCAACTTTCTCCAGCAATATGGAACTGCTTCGGCATCGATTGAAAGTCTGGAGTATCTTACCGACCAGCGTCTGAGCACCCTCAAGAAGCGCCTGTCGATTGACTGGACCATCTATTCTCCGGGTTATGGCCTTAAATGGGCTATGCGCCCCATTTGGGCAAAACTGCGAAATCGGCGGGAGCCTTCCCGGTTTCGACTCTATGTTGTTCAGAAGGCAACAGGATGAGAACCTGTAATTCAATTTCAGAAGGGAGCCACGACGAGACCTTCGCAATTCATGGATCCCGTGTCGCTATTGGTCCCCAAGACACTATCTCTGCCACCATACAAATTGAGACCGGCAGGATCTCGCGTATCATTTACGATTCATCCTATGAGTCGAACGCGAATGCATTCTCAAGGATCGACCTCTCCGGCTTCCTTGTTTTGCCCGGACTCATCAACGCGCACGACCATTTGGAGTTTGCGCTTTTCCCCAGGTTGGCCGATCCGCCCTATCGCAATTACATCGACTGGGGAGAGGATATTCACAACAAATTCCCGGATCTTATTGCACGGCATCGAGCCGTACCCAAAGATGTGCGTCTATGCTGGGGCGGAGTAAGGAATCTTCTCTGCGGCGTCACAACTTTGAATCACCACAATCCTCTCTGGCCGGAGTTGCAAAGGAGTGATTTCCCGGTACGCGTAGTTCAGAAATATGGCTGGGGGCACTCGCTCGCCCTCGGCGGCGACCTTGCTCTGGCACACGCTGCAACACCCAACGGGCGTCCCTTCATTGTCCATGCCTGTGAAGGAGTTGACGCACAGGCGCGAGGCGAGCTCCGGCAACTGGATAGACTTGGACTTCTGGATGCAAATACCGTCCTCGTTCACGGACTCGCCATTGACGACGATGGCGTCGCCGCCATGATCGCGCATCGGGCCTCACTCATAATTTGCCCATCTTCGAACTACTTTCTTTTCGGCAGCCTCCCTGACATGACCTCTTTGAACAGGATTGAACATGTGGCTCTTGGGAATGACTCCCCTCTGACAGCCGTTGGGGACTTACTTGATGAGATCCGCTTCGCAATTCGATCCTGCAATATCTCGCCCCGCACCGCTTATGAAATGGTGACCACCACTGCGGCTCAAATCCTTTGCCTTGAAGATGCCGCCGGGACAATAACGGAATCCGGCGTCGCAGACTTGATCGCTGTTCGAGACACGAACTTGAACGCAGCAGACAGACTACGGAATCTCACTATGGATGACGTGGAATTTGCAATGGTCGCGGGTCGCGTTCACCTGGCTTCGCAGTCGATCCTGGAGAGGCTTCCTCGCTCAGCGAAGCGAGACCTTGAGCCTCTCTTGGTTGGCGGCGTGACCCGCTGGTTGCGCGCACCTGTGAACCATCTTCTGCAGGCCGCGGAAGCGGTGCTGGGCAGGGACGAAGTTCGACTCGGAAGCAGAGTCGCCTCCAGATCGGCGTTCGCAGAGGCAGTGCATGCCAACTGACCAGCAAAAGTGGCACTTTGGAGTGCTGTCATTCACTGGCACTGGGCACCTAACTCCTCTGCTTTCGTTGGCGCAAGAGCTAAAGCACCGAGGGCATCGGGTTACATTCTTCGAAAAACCGAAAATCAAAGAGCGCGTATTGCAGGCTGGGTTGGAGTTCATCCCCATTGGGGAAGGAGCGAATTCCGAACAGAAGCATCCGCCCAAAGCTCATTTCAATGTCTTATCTGAACTCTCCACACTGCGCTTTAATCTCAAGCGCATCGTTCACGATGTCGAAGCCTACCTGGACCAGACCCCGCCCGCGCTTGCCCGTGCTGGAGTGAATGCACTCATTGTGAATGAAGTTGTATTGACCGGTCCGACCGTAGCTCAATTACTCGGCCTACCCTATTTCATAGTTTCAACCTCAGTGCCACATATCTTCGGGTGGGACGGCTTCCCGCCGCTTTCTGGCTACCGGTATTCAGCCACTCGCCTATCGTGGGTTCAGCGGCTCTTGCTTGAACTATCCTGCCTTCGCATGCGTGGTCCTATACGCCGAGCATTAAACCGCTATCGGCGGCAAATTGGCCTGGGTGCCGTTCACAAGGTTCCAAACAAATTCTCCCACTTGTCGCACATTACACAATTGCCGCAGTGCCTCGACCTGCCCCGCACTTCGCTTCCGCGCAACTTTTACTATGCGGGACCATTTGAAAGCAGAGCAGCACGGCCGCCGGTCGATTTCCCCTGGAACCGCCTAGATGGGCGTCCGTTGATTTACGCAACACTAGGGACAACCCGACATGTTCAACCATCCGTATTTCGGCTCATCGCGGAAGCGTGCCACGGCCTTCACGCACAATTGGTCATCTCTCTTGGGAATCGCTTTGACTCGGAGCCTTTTGATGACTTGCCCGCACAACCTGTAGTTGTGCGATATGCCCCTCAACTTGAGCTTCTCAAGGTCGCTCAACTCGTAATTACGCATGGCGGATCCAACACAGTCTTTGAGACACTCTTGGCAGGAAAGCCGATGATCGCAATTCCATTGGCCTACGATCAGCCTGCAATTGCGGCGCGGCTAAAGCGACTGCAAATTGCCGAAGTGCTTCCAATCATGGGGCTTTCCTCGAAGAGAATCCGAGAAGCCATAACGAAGGTCTTAAGCGACAATCGTTTTTACGATTCCGCCGTCGAATTGCAGTCTCAGGTCCGCCTGCTCCATGGAGCTGAACGCGCTTCAGACATAATTGAAGAATCGCTCGAACGATACGCCGATCGACCCCTCAGACTACGGGCGAATTGGTCGGGTTTCAACAGTGATCGTAGCTCTCTCAACTCTGAAGCGACCTCATGCCTTCAAGGTTAGAGCCTCGAGCGCACAAACACCGTCTTGCAGATCGCAATACTTCAGTTCGAATGTCGGGACGTCCCAAAGGGCCTCCAGTAGCCTCTCATGCTTTGTGCGAATCTCGCCTGCGGAATAGAGGTCGCGGCGCATCCGCTGCGTTGCCGATCCGTTTGGCAATAAGACTATTCGAGTTTCTCCTGCCAATTGCCTATTCAGAACGACAACTGAGTCCACGTTGGCCTCCGCTGCCGTTTTCAAAACAGGAAGCTCCGAAATCGGAATTTCCATCGAAGGTTTGCCCTCCAGCCGTTGCGTCAATGCTCGTCCTTTCAGTTCGTGAAATAGCGACCTTGCTGAAGGACGGAAACGAGCACGATGGGAATGACCAATGACACGCGGAACATCAGAATCGTTAATCAGATAACTCGTATCATCGGAGGTGTAAGTCCATCCTGCGCGGGCGCAAGCGTATGCAAGCGTTGATTTGCCCGCGCCGGAGTCACCTAGGAGGAGAATGCCTTTTCCGTTCTTGCTGACGCACGCGGCGTGTATATCCGTAACAAACGAAGAGCCGAGCAACAGATAGACTATTTTCTCGAGAAAGTTATATCGGAGATAAGATCTGTTCTCCACAGCATTCTTGGTCAGCCACGCGAAACTCGTGCACGTTTTCAAGTCGAGGAGCGCCTGGTTATCCACGTCCGCCACCAGCGAATAGAGGTGATTGTACTCACGCCGTGTTGGCTCCGGAGGGAGCCCCGTCCCTGCTTTGTAACTCACACCGATCCTTATCTTCAATGAGGTGGCCCGCCTTAACGAACGCACATGGCCAAAGCTTTCCTCCGCGGCCACTAGTACTTCCGGTTCATTGGTAATGATCTCAACCGAAAATCCAAGCGGGAAAAAGGATCTTCGATGCGGCAGGTCCATATTGAATAGGAGCGAGTCTTGCGGTCTCCCGGTCGAGAAGGGACCAATTGCCTGAAGGGGTGTCCTTTGAATCGTTTCTTCCACCATCAGTCTGTCTTCCTGAATTCATCAAGAACCATACGAAACAACAAATAGCAGCCAGTGCAATCCGGGATGTCATTGGAATGTCTGCATCCTGTCATTGTTCAAGTTTCGCAGCTCGTTTGGCCGTCGCATTTGGGCAGTCAGTCAGCGGCAGATAAGTGCAATAGCGTCTCAACTTCAACGAGATTTGGGTAGCACATTTCGTAGCCGACAATGCAATGACAATTCACTGACGAAGTCATGACACGCTCGCTCTCATGGTTCTCTAAGTTCACAATTGACGAACCAAAGCCTATGCCGCAGCTTCCCACGCACACCGCCAAACTCAAAGTCGCACGCAGCCAACCGCTGCGACTGGCCCCGCGTGCAGCGGTACATTTGACTGCGTTTCTATTCATCGCCTGGATCGGGGCGAACGCCCAGTCTCCGCCGACTTCCTCGCCAGTTCAGAACACTATGCCATTTGCAACCGGCGAGAGCGCCGGCACAATTTCGGTCGCAAATGAAGAAGACCGAAACTCCGGGCAAACTCGCGACTCCGCCACGGGGTCACTTGGCATCGCGCCGGCAATTACGCTTTCCTCTGACCGGATCATCTCCATTCTTGAGCAGGATCCCGATCTCTTGTTGGAGTTGAAGTCCCAACTGGCGGACCGCATGCAACAGCAGGGTGTCGAGATCGATCCGGCTGACATCTCCGATGAGGCATTCTACAGCCAGGTTTCGACAAGTACAAACCTGCGAGCAAGCATTACAGCCGTTCTCCGTGCGCGCGGAATTCTATCCCTTGAAGACATTCAATCCTTCGGTTCTGGTGGCAGTCGTCAAGGAAACTCGAATGCGCTTCCCTTTGCGCAGCGATCGCAATTTTCGGGAGGCGGCGCCGCTAACATTGGAATCGACTCGACTTCAGGCATGGGAGAGGGCGTGCCGGGGACCGAGGTCAATGGCGCCTCCACAACCTCTCCTTTCTCTGACCATCTCGATGGCGGCGGTCGGAGTTTAAGAGAGAATCCGCGAGTCCGCGGAACAGCAAACGCCTCGACCGACGCACCGGTTGTCATCCACCAGCCGACGCCGCTCGATTTGCAATCGATGCACGATCTCTATTCTCAGATTCCGGACGCAACGGTTCGGCTGGAGCGCTTCGGGGCCGATGTCTTCGTGAATCGAGTTTTCCCTGCAAACAGTCGCGGAATCTCCGGCCGCGATACTCCGCTCGATGTCCCTTTAGGCCCGGATTACATCGTCGGCGCTGGAGATAAGCTCACCATCGATCTGTGGGGAGGCATCACCCAGACAATTACCCGGACCGTCGATCGTGATGGCCGTATTCTTCTCCCCGAAGCCGGCGTAATTCAAATCGCGGGACTCTCTTTGGGTAGAGTGCAGAGCCTGCTTGATGGCGTTCTCAAGCCGCTGTATCGAAACGCTCAAGTAGCAGTCACTATTTCGGGCGTTCGCTCGGTGCGTGTCTACATCGTTGGCGACGTGCAACGTCCCGGAGGATACGACGTCAGCTCGCTTGCGACTCCCTTGAGCGCCTTGTATGCCGCCGGCGGTCCTACCGCTGTCGGCTCGCTTCGAAAACTTCAGCACTTTCGTGGGCAAAAGCTCATCGAGGCCACCGACCTTTACGACTTTCTGCTTCATGGGGTTCGCAATGGGAGTTCCCCATTCGAGAATGGCGACACGCTGCTTGTGCCACCCACAGGCCTCCAGGTCGTCGTTTCCGGCACCGTCAAGCGACCGGCGATCTACGAGCTTAAGCCTGGTGAGACATCGCTCGCTGCTGTCATCGACGATGCCGGTGGCTTTACCGCGGCAGCTTCGCTTCGCCACATTGAAATCGAACGCATCGATGCCAATCGTCAGCGCGAAACTGTAACACTGCCCAGTGGTAACGAACAACAACCTGATGCAGAACAGGGTGTTCTTGCGGCCTTTCAGGTGAGAGACGGAGATCGGATCAAAGTTGAGCCGATTCTGCCTTACAGCCAGCGCGCCGTGTATCTGGTCGGTCACGTTGCGCGTCCCGGCCGAATGGCATACGCCGACGGAATGAGGCTCAGCGATGTGATTCACAGTTATCAGGATCTGCTGCCTGAGCCAGCCGCGCACGGAGAAATCGTCCGGCTCGTTCCTCCCGATCTTCACGCAGAGACGTTCGACTTCAATGTTCCGGACGTTCTGATCGGAAATGCAAACATCACCCTTCAGCCATTCGATACTATTCGCGTCTTCGGGCGCTACCGGGTCGATGCGCCCACGGTGACAATTCGCGGTGAAGTGATGCGCCCGGGCCAATACCCCATGTCTCAGGGGATGACCGCCGCGCAACTCGTGCGCATGGCCGGCGGATTCAAGCGCGACGCTCTCCTGGAAAGTGCCGACCTCACGAGCTATGAAGTGGAAGATGGGCATCAAGTCACCGAAAAGCTAGCCACAATACACATCGGTGCTGCCGTTGCAGGCACCGGCCAAAGTGCGGAGGTTCCCCTCAAGCCCGGCGACATTCTGGCTATCCATCAGATCACCAATTGGGAAGATATTGGTGAATCAATAAAAATCACTGGCCAGGTCAGATATCCCGGCAGTTATGGCTTTCACGATGGAGAGCATCTGAGTTCCGTTCTGCAGAGAGCCGGCGGTCTTTTGCCTACCGCGTATCCGTTGGGCGCAGTTCTCGTTCGAGCACAGGTTAGAGGGCTCGAACAAAGTAGCCGCGACGAACTCGTCCGTCAGATCGAAGCCAACTCAGCCGTAGCAAGAATATCCCCCGGTGTTTCCGGATCGAATCCGGCCGAAGCCCTGCAGCTCATCAAGTCCCAGCAGGATCAGGTGCTCGCAGATCTGCAGAGCCATCCGCCAACCGGCCGCATGGTGATTCACATAAGCGCGGACATCGAAAGCTGGGCCAACACATCGGCCGACATCGAACTCCGCCCTGGCGACGAGCTAACCATCCCCAAACAGCCGGGCTTTGTACTTGTAACAGGCCAGGTCTATAACGCAACTGCCCTCACGGTTACACCAGACAAAACCGCCGGATGGTATCTCCAGCATGCTGGGGGCACGAATGTATCCGCCAACCGGAAGGAGATCTTCATCGTTCGCGCCAATGGCACTGTCGTCGGTCGTCACTCAGTGGGGCGGTTCAATGGCAACGTTCTAACAACTAGGCTGAATCCAGGCGATGTCGTCGTCGTGCCTCAAAAGATCATCGGCGGCTCAGTGTTCTGGAGAAACTTGCTCTCGACTGGACAACTTGCCGCATCCGTCGCAATCTCCGCCGGGGTAGCGGCGGCAGCACTCTAACTTGCGCCTGAACCAAATGAACTTGCTCGCTGTCATGAACCGCACGATGACAATTACTCTCCAATTCGCCGGCTTTCCTGATCGACAAATTGGGGCGCATTTTCACGCCCTGAATTTTGTTCCAATACACTCGCCGCATGCGGGGATCGCCGCATGACTCCTAATCCCTCCTTCGCAACTTTGGATCGAGACGAGAGGCTCCAACCGGTCCCGTGGCCGCGTTGGGCACATCGCACACAATTGCTTTGGGGCCATCGGCGCCTGCTCGCTCGGGTCGCCGCAATTTCCCTGCCTGTCAGTCTCGTCATCGCATTCGCGATACCAAAACAATACAAGTCCGTTACTAGCATTATGCCTCCAGACCAGCAGGGCTCCACCGCGATGATGCTCGCCGCGCTGGCCGCCCACTCGGGAAGCCTCGGAGCCCTAGGCAGTCTCGCCGGTGCCCTTCCGAGCGGTCACTCTTCTGCCGATCTTTTCATCGACCTCCTTCGCAGCGGAACGGTGGCCGGCCATCTCATTGACCGGTTCGATTTGCAGCATATCTATCGCAAGCGTTATCGGGTCGATACCGCTAAACATCTCGCCCAGGTTACGAAGATAACTGAAAACAAAAAGAGCGGCGTTATCACCATCGAGGTGGAGGATACAAATCCTGAGCGAGCCCGCAATCTGGCGCAGGGCTATCTTGATGAGTTGAACCAGCTTGTCATGCGGACGAATACATCGGCTGCTCACAGGGAACGCCTGTTCATCGAGCAGCGCCTGCAAGCGGTTCAACTGGCTCTTGAGGACGCCGAGTTGCAGCTAAGTCAATTCTCAAGCAACAACAGTGCCGTAGACATCAAGGAGCAGACGCGTGCCATGGTCGATGCCGGCGCGCGTTTGCAGGCAGAGCTTATCGTAGAGCAGTCCGGCCTCCAATCGCTCCGCGAAATCTACGGCGACAGCAACATGAGAGTCCGCCAGTCAGAGGCCCGCATTGCGAGCCTGCGTGGCGAGCTCGTCAAGATGACCGGTACTTCAGACCCTCTCCCTGCAGGAGATTTGCATGGCCCGAGCTCCACTTCCGATGCAGGCAGCGAAACCGGCGCGCTCTATCCGCCATTACGGCAGCTTCCCAGGCTTGCCGTCCCCTATGCCGATCTCTATCGCCGCGTACGCGTGCAGGAGAATGTTTTCGAGCTCCTCACTCAGCAGTATGAACTTTCTCACATTGAGGAGGCCAAGGACATTCCGACGGTCAGTGTGATTGATCCTCCTGGCATACCGGAAAAGAAATCCTTTCCGCCACGCCTTCTGCTCACTTTGCTCCTCTCACTTCTCTCTTTCGCAAGCGCGTCGCTTTTGATTCTGGCGCGTAGCCACTGGTCGAACATTGCTCCCGGTGACCCGCGCAAGGAAATTGCTTCAGAAATTTTTCCGGTTCTGTTGCGCAGCTTTCACTCTGCCTTGTTACTCAGACGAGGCGCCGCATGATAAAGCACTTCACGAATGCCGGATACGGCGTGCTGGACTATGTCTCGTATCCCTTCGGAATGCTGGTTGTCGCTCCGATCGTTTTGCACCGGCTTGGGGCTTCGGAGTACGGCTTATGGATGATAGCAACGGCTGTAATCAGTGCAGGCGGCATTATCGCCTCAGGGTTCTGCGATGCCTGTATTCAACGCGTTGCCCATCTGCGCGGGACCGGCGAATTCAACGTAGTGCCGCAAACAATTCAAAGCATGCTCGGGATCAATGTTGCGCTTGGATTGGTGCTTTCTATCTGCGTGTGGATCGCCGCCCCATATGTCGTTCCCCATATCGCTACTTCAAGTCTCACGCCACCATCGGAGTGCCTCGCCACAATTCGCGTCGCGAGCGTACTCATTCTTCTGCGCGCAGTTGAGAGCGTCTTCGTTGGCGCACAGCGCGCCTTCGAGCAGTACCGTGGCACAGTGCAGATTAGCACCGCGATCCGGCTGCTCACTCTGGGAACCGCCGCTGCACTGGCCTTCGTTGGCCAGCGAACAACCAGCATCGTCATTGCCACGGGTGTATTTCTGGCTGTCGGCACCTGCTTGCAATTTCGCCATCTTCGCAAGTTTCTCGGAGCCGTATCGCTGTGGCCAAGGTTGCAGCCTACAGAAATTCATGCCCTGCTCAATCGCGGGGTGTTCGTTTGGTTGCAAACCGTCGGTGGCGTCGTATTTGGACAGTTTGATCGAGTCCTCTTGGGGGCCAGCCTTGGTGCTCTCGCCGTCACTCCCTATTCATTGTGCGTTCAGTTTGCACATCCGATCTTTGGCCTTACCGCGGCGGCCCTTAATTTTCTCTTCCCCTATCTTTCCGGACGCGCATACGCTATTTCGGCTGCCGCCCTCAAACAAACCTTGCTCAAAGCATTCGCTTTCAACCTGCTTCTGGTCGGTCTTGCGGCAGCACTGCTTCTAATCTTCGGAGACTCCCTCATTAGGATTTGGGCTGGGCCTGACGTCGCAAGGAGTGCAGCGCAAATCCTGTCGCCGATTGTCCTCGGATCGGCCCTTATGGGCCTCAGCGTCACCGGGACTTATGCCATGCAGGCGCTTGGCCTTTTCCGAACAGTAGCCTACATCAGTTTGGCCGGCAGAATGGCAATGTTGCTGCTCATGATCGACATGATTCGCAACCACGGACTGCGTGGGCTTGCGCTGTCTCGCCTCGGCTATGGTTCAGTCACCCTGCTTGTCTATCTGCCACTGCTTCAGCAACTCTACGTTAAAAGGGGTGCGGAGAAATCCGTTTCGCCGCTGTCGATTCCTTGCGAAGCGCAGGAGGGATCAAAACCGTGAATATCTTGATTGCCGCAGCGTCTCTTGCCTCAAATCTCTCTGGAGTCCAGCGTCATGCCTTCAATTTGGCGCGCTGCCTGCTGCCGCAGCCGGAAATCTCCGAACTGCATGTTGTTGTCGCGCCATGGCAGCGTAATCTCGCCGGAGCCGCCGGCCTTCGCCGCGATGTTCGGCTCGCGACGCATGTCGCAAGCACCGCTCAAGGCTCGCTCCCCAGAAATCTCTGGTACTACTACGGCCTTCCGAAACTCGCTGCCCAGCTTCAAGTCGACCTTGTTCACTTGACCTACCCCATGCCGATCAATGCGGCGGCGTTCCATTGTCCCACAGTACTAACACTTCACGATTTGTATCCGTATGAGATTCCCCTGAACTTTGGCGTTCCGAAGTTCATCTTCAATCGGATGCTGCTCCGTCAGTCTCTTCGCAATGCGGATGCAATCGCCTGTGTCTCTGAAACTACCAGCTCGCGATTAAGACAATATGCATCGCCCTCCGTTTGGCGCAAGGCGATACGTATCTATAATTGCGTCGAAGCTGAGCCCCTCGCCGCACGCGTATCACCCATCCCTGGCTGGATGGGTGAGCCTTTTCTCCTCGTTATTGCCCAGCATCGGCGCAACAAGAACATACCCTTGCTGATTGGATCCTTCGATCTTCTTTTGCGTTCCGATCAGATCAAACCGAATTCAAAGCTCGTGATTGTCGGAATTCACGGGCCGGAAAGCAACAAGATCAATCGGCTCTTGTCCGCCTCCGGCCTCCTTAATTGTGTTCACCTTCTTGAAGGCATCTCTGAACAGGAATTGCAGTGGTGCTACCGCAACTGTGACGTGCTCGTCTCCCCATCCATCACCGAAGGTTTCGGACTGCCCATCGCCGAAGGCCTTCTCGCTGGTTGCCGCATCGTGTGTTCCGACATTCCGGCTCACCGTGAAGTTGGAGATGAGCATTGTCGGTTCTTCGCGTTGAAGCAAAACGCGATTGAGCCTCTTGCGGAGGCCATTACAGCCGCTCTCCGAGAGCCGAAGACGCCCCCGATTCCTCTTCCGCAGTTCTCCGCTTCTGTACTTGCAAGGCAATATGTTGCGCTCTATCGCAGACTCATTGGCTCCGCCGCCAACGTCAGCAAGGTAAGGTCATCCGACTCGATCGACCATGCTGCGACAGCAACAGTCTCTGTCAGCGCTTCCACGCACCAGCCGGCATTGCAATTCAAGAGGAAATGAACATGGCAGCCCCTGACTTTGTCGCATCGAACTTCTACGCAGAAACGACTGCTGCGCTGCGCAGAGAGCGGCAGACTGTCCCGAGAGCGATATTCGGGAACACACTCGTTTTCGCCGAGACGTCCGCAGACTTCTTTACTTGTTTAATCGGTATTGTTGTCGCTGACTTCCTCTACAATTCCCTCCCCTTTGCTGTGCACTTGGGACACCCGTTCCGGCAAATCACCCCACTGAGCATCGTCTTCGCGTTTCTTTTGCTCTTCCTGCAACACCGGGATGGCGCCTACAGCCGCGATAGCGGATTGCTTCAGATACGTGAGACCGAACGTGCAATTCGCAACCCGGCACAAGCTCTTGCGCTATTGCTGATTGTCACCCGGTTGCTCGGCCAGAGTCTTTCCATTCTTGTATTTCTTATCGCCGTGTTCATCGTCCCTGCAATGCTCATTCTCCAAAAGCAGTTCCTCTTCTCGGTTGTGCAACGATTGCAACGAAAGGAGGACGGCGTAGATCGAGTAGTTGTCTACGGAGCCGGCGATACCGGCAGGAGTGTCGTTTCGACTCTTCTTCACTCTCCTCGACTTGGATTTCTGCCCGTCGCCGTTGTCGCGGATAACCTTGCGCAAGCGAAAGACCGCATCCTGGCGATGGGCTATCGTTGCCGCCGATCGGTGCCCGTTCATCCCGGTCCGCTTACCCCGGCATTACTCAAATCTCTCCGGGCTGACCTGCTCCTGCTCGCTACTTCCAACCTTTCTTCACAGCAAGTCATCTCGGCCACGGACGCGGCAAACCAGGTTGGAGCAGCTGTCGCGATATTTTCAGGACCAGCCGCGCAGGGGAATCTCTCGGCGGAATCAATCGAGCTGGACGGCCTCCGATTCAATTCCTTAAAGCAATTCCCACAGCCCTGGCTCTACTCCGTTGCCAAGCGGGCAACAGACCTGATTCTTTCCTCCATTCTCCTCGTCTTACTGTCTCCCTTGCTCTTTTTGATCGCGATTCTCATTCGTTTGGACACTCCAGGACCGGCTCTGTTCGTTCAAGAAAGGGCCGGATGGGACGGCGCGCTTTTTCGCATGTACAAATTCCGTTCGATGGATACGGGCGCACCCAAGTACGAATTGTCTCCGACCACATCCAAGGACCCACGAATTACTCGCATCGGTCGCATTCTCCGCCGAACGAGCCTCGACGAATTGCCTCAACTCATGAACGTCCTAAGGGGAGACATGTCTCTCGTTGGGCCGCGCCCCGAGATGCCGTTCATCGTCGAGCGTTATGACCCCCCACAGCGCCAACGCCTTCAAGTGATTCCTGGCATCACCGGTCTGTGGCAATTGAGCGCCGATCGCACATTTCCGATTCACGACAACATCCAGTACGACCTCTACTACATCCGCAACCGAGCCTTTGCAATGGATGTAGCCATCCTGATCCATACCCTCTTCCTGGCCTTGCATGGAGGAATATGAGCGATTCAACTTCCACAATAGTTGCCGGTCAAGAAGAACCGTTGCCTTTCCGGGAATCTTATCCAACCGAAGCCTTCCCCATGTCTCATCTTGGGTTCGAACATGAGCGCGCAAATGTCCTTGGTGTAAGGATCTCGGCCGTCGATATGGACCGTGCCGTGAATATAACTGATGCGTGGATTTCGGCCGGCAACCCTGGCTATGCGTGCGTCACCGGTGTTCACGGAGTGATCGAAGCGCAAACCAACCCTGAGTTCCTCCGCATCCTCAACCAGGCCGCGATCAATACTCCTGACGGAATGCCGATGGCCTGGGTTGGCTGGCTTCAGGGGCATCGAAACATGGACCGCGTTTATGGACCGGACTTCATGCTGGCAATGTGCAAACTGTCAGAAGAGCGAGGCTACCGCAACTTTCTCTGCGGCGGCGACCCGGGAGTCGCGGAATTGCTCCGTGAATCACTGCTGCACAGATTCCCGGGATTGAAACTGGTCGGAACATACACGCCGCCATTCAGAGCCCTCAACCCGGATGAAGAAAGAGACCTCGTCGAACAGGTGCGCGATTCCAAGCCGCACATTCTCTGGGTGGGGTTGGGTTCGCCGAAGCAGGAGCGATTCATGGCCCAGTATCTCCATCAGCTTGAGGTTCCTTTGTTGGTCGGCGTTGGGGCCGCCTTCGATTTCCACGCCGGCAGGCTTCAAGAATGTTCCGATTGGGTTAAGCGAGCAGGTCTGCAATGGGTGCACAGGCTCATGCAGGATCCAAAGCGGCTGTGGAGACGCTACTTGCACTGTGTTCCCGCATTTCTCTGGCATATCGCCTGGCAATTCTCACGGCTTCGACACTATCCGAGCGAACGAAGTTGAAAGCCACTTGAGGCAATCAATCACCGCTGCTGGGTCGAACTCCGTCCCGGTATCTGAACTAGAGTGCATTGAGGAGCAATCCAGGTCGCCATCTTCGCCCGAGAACCAGGTATTGCGGTAGTGGACGCTTACGACGGACTGATTCGGCCTTATCGTTGAACTTTGGATCCGCAGGATCGAAACAACAGCCGGTACATCTCGGTTGGTCCAATCGACACTCTGAAGTTTCGCTTTGAATGATCGCCAGAAACGCCAAACCGAGCCCACTCGCCTCTCCCTGAATCCCAGGAATGCATGCGAGAGGGCCGGCTCGGTTGCATCAAGTCAACGGAGGAAGTTGAATGTGTTAGTCGCATCGTCGACAAAATAGACTCCGCTGCTCGTCGCCCAGAGACCAAACAGTGCGCCTGAGCCCGGAGGAGGTCCACCGGATGCGTCCACAAGATCAATATCCACTTGCTTGCCGGTAATCGTGTTGAACTCGATAATGTTCCCATCATCCCCGTTTGCAACAAACAAATCCCGGCCATTCAACGTGAGGCCGAGTGGGTCGTTCAAGGAACCATTCTGCGAAAATGTCTTTCCGGCGCCGGCATCGTTCAAACGGAACAAGGCGTTGGGAATCACCGCGATCCGGTTATTGAGGCTATCCGCAACATAGAGATTGCCTGCCAACTCATCGAATGCCACGCCTGTTGGCCCGATCACCAGGGCATTCGGATCGGTGCGCTCCGAAAAATGCGATGCGATGACAGTGCTGGCGATTAGTTGAGGCGGCCCGCTCCTTGGCACGACAAACAGCATGCGTACAACCGTCCCGCCGTTGACGACGTTTCCGTTGGCCGCCACCGTGCCATTCAGAACGTTCGTCACGAAAAGCGCAAAGATGTCGCCGGCGTCAACAGCCGTCATATCCCAAGGACCGTTGATCTGGTGCCCCACGACAGTCTCAACCACCTTGCCCCTGCTGTCGAGCACCAGGAGGCAGCCGGCCTCTGCCGTTGCCGCGGTGCCGTCAGTTGTGGGCAAACTGCCCACGATGACGAAGCCGCTGCGCAGCGCCACCAGGGCGGTCGACAGTCCGACGCCCCCAGGACACGAAACCTTGTTTGCATCGATTGCAGCAAAAAGATGGGCCGAGCCGTTCGGGGAGACTTGCACAATCGTGGTCCCCGTTCCCTGTTGATTAGCCGCATTGTTGAAATTGCTGACAAGAAACTGCCCTTCGACAAGATTCCCAATCGAGCTGGGAACACGTGCCACGCCATACGGATTCACGTCCCCATTTGCAGGAACGGTCGACCCGAGGGTGATGGGAGCATCGTTGTCGAAGCCCTGCGCGTAGCCGGCAGCCGCGCTGACTGCCATCAAAGTTGCAAACACCGTGAGCTCCAAAGCTCGCCGTGGCATGCGATCAATCCGAATCATCTATGACCTCCGTGGCCTCAGGCTGTTCATCCGCTATCAGCGTGATGCCTGCCCTGTGGTGCCAGCTTAACCGTAGTCCCGCTTGGCAGCGTGTCTTGTCGCAGGATTGTCATTATTTTGTCAATGCTTCAATACCGGGTGCTCCATCCATGACGAAAATTCATCGCGGCATGAGTTGGGCAGCACAAGCCAATCAATTTAAGTTCCGGGTAATTGATCGCCCAAATCGGTAGCATCGGTAATCCGGAGCTTGACCAACTAGCAGGACGCTTTTCCGTGAATCGCGGCAAATTGGGCATTCTTTGCTGTAGACAGTTTGAAAACAGGGCGCTGATTATCCAGCGATGCAGCGATACATTTGGGGATGATCGTGGCCTAGTTCTGCCTCTCGATGACGAAACAGTTCTTCGCTACCTAAATGCAATTGCACAGGGGAACCGAAACAACCTTGACCGCGAATGGGCAGAACTTGTGAATGAAGTCTGGCTGAACTGAAGACCATGTGGCAGCGTAACCGCGCGCTAAATCCGCGTGCTGTTCATCTGAACTCGGCTGCTTTTGGCGGTCTTGGGTTCCATCTGCTGCTTGCCGTTGGAAAACATTCCCGACAATCCTTGCGCGATTGACCCCTTGGGTCTACTATTTCGCACAGGAGAGAATTCCAGGTAAGTTGTTGATTTTAATGGTCGGGGAGAGAGGATTTGAACCTCCGACCCCCTGGTCCCGAACCCGATTCTGCCGCTTATTGAAATCTGCTGAAATTGATTGAAAATAACTGCTTTATTATGAATGCTTTGCGGATATGCTGTTGAAATCTGTTGTTCTTAATTGATTCAGAGTGCTTTGACCGCTACAAATTCGACTACAGCAAGACGGCTTCCTTCCCGCCCCTAATTCATTGTGCCCATTCGAAGCTAAGAAAACGGGGAGCCGCGAGGCTCCCCGTTTCTCATTACACGATCAACCTGGGATAGAAGTGCTTGTTCAAGGCCCTAATCCCCAGCACTGGGTGAATCTCGATCAGCCAGTAGTCCTGTTTTCCCGACTCTAGCCGCCGACCCACCCGGAAAGCGCCCGCCGGATATTCGCCGTACTGCACGAAATTCTTGAGCCGCTTCATGAACGTGCTGTATTTCATGTCATACAAACTGGCGACCATTTTCGGTGCCAGATATTCTCCGTCATCCGACAATTCGGCGACAGGCCATTTAGCGCAGAGTGAATCTGCCATTGGATTACTCCAACAGAAGATTTCTTCTTAGCCAAAGAGCGGAAGGCCAGAACCCTTTAGCCCTACCCGAGAAGCCGGCAACCCGAAGATTGCTTCAGAACCCGAAGGTGGGCGAGACCCTTCAGAAAATTTGGGTAATTCAATAAAGGAGATTGCCCTATTTTTCTTATTTCAGAGCCGCCCTCAGAACTCTAAAGTCCGCATTTCCTGATCGCAGGCGGCGGCGTAAGAGGAGCGAGCCTTCCGAGAATTATTGTAGCTTCAAAATTCTCTCGATTCTCGCAATTCGCACGATTCTCCAATCGAATTGAAAATCGATAACTTTGAGCGACGATTCGGCAGTGGCATGAAAAAGGCCGGAAGTGGTTGCACCCACCCCCGGCCATCCCGCACTTCGCGGGACGCGCCCACCATAAGGATCGTTATGGCGAACACGCTCCGAGAATCCACTGCGTCTTATTGCAGTGACAATGCTATTGAATCAGCAGGATCAGGTCCGATTCCTGCTTTGGGCCTTGGCCCCCACCATTCAACCCCCGCCGATGCTATCTGTCAAGGATTCAACCACCTTAAACTCCCCCCGAGTGAGCCGATGATCTCATGCATCGGCGGCGCAGTTGACATTGCATATGACTCCCATTCGAAGACGCATGGATCGACCGTGAGCTTGATCCACGGAAATATGGTTGGTCAGAAACTCTTTTCCGTCTCCATCTATCCGGAGCGCACGGTTGAGCTGTGGACCCCACCAACGTGGGAGCAGTTCCTCTCATTCGCATTAGCGAATGCCGGCCTCTTGTTGAAACCGGCCCACGCGTGCGGCAGCTGGCTCAATGACCGGTCAGGTGAGCACGTGCTCGACGTGGTGGTTCTCTCCTCTGATCGTGATAACGCTCTGGCTCTTGGCCTACGCTTTGGACAACTGTCAATCTTCGACCTCAAGACGCGCCGGGAGATTGCAATCCCGCGCCCGTCCCAGGAATCCGCAGTTACACGTCCCGAGGCCGTCAATGACTAACCTGCTGCTTGTTGACGATGACGCCGCCCACGCAGAAAAAATCGGCATTATGCTCGCCGAGCGTGGGCTCGCGGTCACCCGCGTTGCCGACATTAGTGAAGCAATCAAAAGGCTTCAAATTCGGGCACGCGTATGGGAGATTGTCGTACTCGTGTTCGGCGATCACTCGCGACCTTGGTTTCGTATTCTTCAAAGTCTGCAAGAGGCAGCTTGGCATGGCGCACTTCCCGAGGTGCCGTTATTTCTCTGCGTGTCGAAGCGAGACCTTGGAATCGATGTTGAACTTCGGATCGAACGCATGGGGGCGCGCTATGCCTACGAGGAATAGCCTGTCTCCCATTCTCAACAAAGTGGATCTGCTCGTTGCGGAGATTGCCCAGCTCCGGGCATCAGGGCCACATTTTAGAATTTTTTTGCGCTTCCGGATGCCGGGAAGTATCGGCCACCTCCCCGGTCTCGAAGTCTTTGCGATATTCCTCGTGTATCGTGGACGCGAGTATCAATTGCGGCTTACGTTAGCGCAGCGCCTTGTTTTTCATTATCTCGCGAATCATTGCCGCCTGGCACAAAGCGCGAGCCAGATTGAGTTGGGAATTCGCGCTGATGATTTCTACAAGTTTCATGCGAAGAACGCGACCGGGCGCACAGTCCTCAGGCGAAGAATCCCCCGATCCTCGATCAGGGAACACGTTAGACGCCTGCACCAAGCGCTCGGGATGGTATTCCAGGAAGCAGGCCTGGGCATTGATCCGCGGAGGGCGCTGATCGTGCAGGACACCGTCGGTAATGAAGTCGGCTATAAGCTGAAGGCGACGTGCAGTCACACTTATATCGATCTCACCGCCCGTGACCGTCAGCCGTTGTCGGGTTGAAGCGCTCGAATTCCGGAACGTAGCGCAATGCGGAGTATCGCACGAGGGTAGCGCCAGCCCTCGCGAAATATGCCGTCCAGAAATCTTGCAGACTCTGCCAGTAACCAACCGACTCACCCGCCCCATCAACGCCTTCGGCATACACTTCTACACCGCTCAAGTCCGCCAGCGACTTGTTGTTCGTTACTTGTTGCATCGCCACAGTCGGCTTCACCGTGGGCTGGCGCTCAAGATTGAGGGCACGCGTGGCCTGCTTCATATCGGACAGCACAATAAGAACCTTAGGGCGGCTATCAGGCGATTCGCGAAATACTTCCGATGCGACGAGCAAAGCGCCCAATATATCGGTTTGTGCATAGGACGGCGCAAGCCGTGCGGAACGTTCCTGCCATGCGCGCACAAGAGCCGCACGACCATTTGCCAAGCGCTCTTTGAAATATCCTTCGTCACCTCCAAGCTCTGCCGAAAGGATGATGTAAGGGGTGGCGAAGCTGTCGTCCGTGATACCGATGACGGAGACCTTTGATCCGGCAGGCAACACCGCTATGGTGTTGCCTACGCTTCGCACGTTCTTCTCGAACTCCGCCCTGCTATCGTGGCCTCTTACGGCTTCGGACTTTGACAGGTCGAGGAGTACGACGACGTCCAAGCGATCCCCCGCCCGCTCCTGACCATGCGCTAAGATCCCAAGGGAAAGTGCGACGATCACGATTTTTTGAAGCGCTCCCCGCTTTACACCATTCAGAAGCGACCGATAGAAATCCCTCCAAAACCCGTGCTCGAACGCCGCCCCCGCATTTTCAAGAGCCCACACTTCATGCCCATGGGCGATCATCTGTTCCCGCAATGCGGCAAGTTCGCGGCGAAGTGCGGTGCCATCTTCACCGTCTGCTGATGCCCATTGGCCTGCCTCATGCAGCGCGATGCCAGCGCCAATTTCAATGGCAAATGCCAAGAATGCCATGACGAGTCGCAGGAGGCCAAGGGTGTGGTCATAGAACGTGTTCTCGGTTGCAGGCGGCGACGCATTCCCAGCATCATCGATCACGGCTGAAGGGGTGTTCGTCACCTGTTGCGCGAGCAGTTCTCCGCGAATCTCGGCGAGCAGGATCAAGCTCACGATGGCGGCGATCCCGGCGACGGTCGCGAGCACGTTTACCAGTCTCGGGCTCGCCCAGCGATCAAGGATGCGGTCTACGAGAAAAGGAGTAACGATTGCAATGCCGAGACAATAGAGCCAGCCCTGCCACCCCAATCGAAACGGGTCAAAGGCGAGCACTGAAAAATAAAATGCGGCTACGGTGAGGAGCGTGGCAATCGCATACCGGAATATTGCCTTGCGCCTGCGCGCCTGGACGGTCCCCGGTGGCAGCGCTTGATAGATTCGACTTTCGAGGTCCTGCTCCTGATCCCGCAGTTGTCCTACGCGGGCGCGTAAAGCAAGAATGGCAGGCCGGTTCACAGTTTCGATCCGCTGGCGCTCCGAAGCACAGTAGCTTGCGCTATGGCGGTCAACGTGACCTGCCGCTTCCATGCCGAACGCTTCTCCGTCTTGACGTTGGTCACGAACAGTATTCATTCCTTCCTCCTTAAATTGTGTTTTCCCGGTTCTGCCGGGTACGTTACTCTTCTTCCCTTTTCTTCCGTGGCCGATTCCGTTCCCTGCGCATCCACCACATACCGAATCCCACGAGAGCGATGACGGCTTTCTGCCACAGGGACATGCTCGACCAGAGGCCGACAAAAACGGAAACAAGCAAGATCAACACGATGGCGATCCCTACGATTGCTCCGCAGTACTTCACGGTATCGGCGGGTTTCACAAGGCCAAGCATGGTCGCGAGCGCCGTCACGATGATCGCGATGACCGCGAGCGATCCAACAATCGACTCGCATCCCTGCACGACGTTAGGTTCATTCATGGCGCACGCTCCGTAATAAAAATGGAGCCTTCGTGAGAAGGCTCCTGTGATAAAGAGCTATGTTGCCTCCAGGACTTTCTTCGCCTGGAGCAATTTGGTGAGCATGGATTTCTCGGCGTCGAGTTCGATTTGCAGATCGGCAACCTTTCTTTCTTG
>Ga0181516_10000188_pt1 | contig 64925 bp, 45 predicted proteins | sample PEATcosm2014_Bin_25_FD_121104 | JGI IMG/M metagenome (GOLD analysis project Ga0181516, IMG submission 121104) | Peatland microbial communities from MTU Mesocosm Facility, Houghton, MI, USA - PEATcosm2014_Bin01_10_metaG | ecosystem: Environmental > Terrestrial > Soil > Wetlands > Peat | place...
CTGCTCTGCCGCCAGATCGCCGCAAACATGGGCTACACCGCCTGCTTCCTGCCCAAGCCCGTCGTCGGCGTCAACGGCAGCGGCATGCACACCAACGTCTCCGTCTCCAAGGGCAAGACCAATCTCTTCTGGGACGAGAAGGGCGAGGAGCAGCTCTCGAAATTCGGTTGGGACTTCCTCGATCGCATCCTCAGCAACGCGCTCGACCTGTGCCTCATCTTCAACTCCAGCGTCAACGCCTACCGCCGTCTCGATCCGCACTTCGAAGCGCCCAACCAGATCCGCGCCTCGGCCGTCGATCGCGGCGCCATGGTTCGCGTGCCCATCGGCAACCACCGCTCCATGCGCACTGAAGTTCGCGCCGTGGCGCCGGACGCCAACCCCTACCTGTCGCTCTACGGCATCTTCAAGACCGGCATCGACGGGAAAATCGCGAAAACCAAGGACCTCCGCGCCGGCGGACGCTACCTGCCCGACAACATCCAGCAGGCCATCGAAGACTTCAAGGACTCCAAGTGGATCGGCGAAATCCTTGGCAACGACGTGCAGGGCCGCTACGCCGACCTCAAGCAAGCCGCCGCCAACCGCTCTCCAAGAGAACTCGGCTCAATCGTCAAAGGCTCTGAAGTCCAGTTCCACCACGCCGTCTACAACCAGTCCCTCTGGAACTTGTTCTAGACTGAACTGCAAGATCTCATCACCCAAGCGGCGCGGACTCAAGACCGCGCCGCTTTCTACTGCCCACTCAACACTGTCATCCCATCTGAGCAGCTCAACTCGCCCGGGCGCGTTACGTCCAGTGATGAACGAGCTGCATCGCATCCCGGAGGGATGCGGGAAAATAGCCGAGGACAAGTCCGCCATAGCGGACGCCGGCTCCCCCAGGTCCCGATCTTGGGACCTGGGAATCCTGCCAGGAACTTGTCGAGTTTTATCCAGCCTCAGTGCTGCTTGTCCCCCTTGTCAGGGCACGACTTCAGGCGTGCCATTCGAGTTGGTTTGATTCTGGGCTTTTAGCCCCTGGGGTATGCTTTCGGGCTCGTCGATCAAAACCAACCCTTCCACCCCAGCCGGCGAAGCCACAACCCCGCCATCAAGCTGATAGATTGAAAGTCGACACGTGAATTCGCCGGGCCTCATCCTGTCCATAACCCTGACGGTTGCCCTCGTTGCCGCCGCATCCCCTGCATCACCGCAGCAGGCACCTGCCCCGCAATCCTTCAAAGACCGCTTCTTCGCCCACAACTACGCCATGACCGCCCTGCAACCCAGCTGGCCCACGCCGCTGGTTGAATCCGATCCGCGCCTCACGCAGTACTACCGTTTCGCCTTCTCGAACCAATTCACCGCCGCCGGAACCCAGACCGTCAACTACGGCAACGCGCGCGGAGGCGGCATCGTCGCCTTCAATCGCATCCAGGTCGACTTCCTGCCGCCGCCCTACATCCAGCACCACTCGACCGCCGCGGATGGCTTCGGCGACGCCGCCGTGCTGATTAAGTTCCGCATCGCGTCCGGCAACGCGGAGCACGGCAACTACATCGCAACGGCAATCCTGAGCCACACCTTCGCCAGCAGCCCGAAGAACGGCGCGGCCACCGATTCCTGGAATCCGACACTCGCCGGCGGCATCGGTTTCCTGCGCCACTTCGATGTCGAGTCTGCTCTCGGCGGTGCCCTACCCACAGGAAAAATTGCGACGCAGGGCCGGTCCATCGTGTGGAACTCCCTGCTGCACGACCACGTCTCTCCGCACATCTTTCTCGAACTCGAAAACAACGCCACCTTCTACTTCGCCGGCAGCCACGACGGCAAGATGCAGAACTTCATCACGCCCGCGGCCTATTACATCTTCAAGCGAAGCGAATGGAAGCCGACACATCCGTATCTGGTGTTTACCGCCGGCATGCAGATCGCGACCTCCGGCTTCCACACCTACAACCACAACACCATCGCCGAAATGCGAATCCTCTTCTAAGCCCTCTCGACATATAGGCAATCTTTAAATGCTCGATCAATAAAGGTACTGTCATCTTGAGCGAAGCAGGCGCGGCCTTTTGCGCATGCGCAGTCGAAAGATCTGCGGTTGCTTTTCGTTCGATTGCACATTTTGAGCGCCTCGGTTTCGCGTGTTCTCGCCAAATCTCCATGTCGACACCGCCTTTCCAGAATAAGCAGTCAAAATGAACATGTTGAATCTCCAACTGCGACGAGAATCGCTCGCATAAATCAAGTTTTAAAAAGCTGCCGCCTGGTACCTGGGCTCCGAAGTAACCTCTCGGCCTGACCGGGCCCGAACGCCCCATCCCAACCCCGTCCTCACTTGGTTAGATTGCGATATCACTCTATCCAGCCATCTCATTCAAAACCACTTATAAATTCATCCCGCGCCCCCAACATCCCACCGTCCCACTTTTCCACTTTCTTCCCATTCCAATCTCTGCCATACTTGACTGTGCCCACCAGGTACGTCCAATCCCAACATTCCAATATTGAGGTTGCACCCATGTCGGCAAAGTATGTCTTTGTGACGGGCGGAGTTGTGTCCAGTTTAGGCAAGGGTCTCGCGGCGGCATCCATCGGATGCCTCCTTGAGAGCCGTGGCTTGCGCGTCAACATGATGAAGTTCGACCCCTATCTCAACGTCGATCCCGGAACCATGTCGCCCTTCCAGCACGGCGAGGTCTTTGTCACCGACGACGGCGCGGAAACTGACCTCGACCTGGGCCACTACGAACGCTTCACCCACGCACCCCTCTCCCGCGACAACAACCTCACCACCGGCCGCATCTATGAGCAAATAATCCTCAAAGAGCGCCGCGGCGACTACCTCGGCAAAACCGTCCAGGTCATCCCCCACGTCACCAACGAAATCAAGAACGCCATGCGCAAGGTCTCCGCGAACGGCGCCGACGTCACCATCGTCGAAATCGGCGGCACTGTCGGCGACATCGAGTCGCTCCCCTTTCTCGAAGCCATCCGCCAGATGCGCCAGGAACTCGGCCGCGAAAATACCGTCTTCGTCCACCTCACGCTCGTTCCCTTCATCGTCGCCGCCCAGGAACTCAAGACCAAGCCCACGCAACACTCCGTCAAGGAACTGCTCTCCATCGGCATCCAGGCCGACGTCCTCCTCTGCCGTTCCGATCGCCAACTCCCCCGCGAAATGAAGCAGAAGATCGCTCTCTTCTGCAACGTCGAAGAGCGCGCCGTCATCGGCGCCACCACCGTGCCTTCCATCTACGAGGTCCCTCTCCGCTTTGCCGATGAGGGTCTGGACGTCCTCATTCTCAAATACCTCCACATCGATGCTCCGGAGGCCGATCTCAGCAGGTGGAAGGACCTGGTCGATCGCTGCTATCACCCCAGGGACGAAGTTCATATCGCCATCGTCGGCAAGTATGTCGAATACGAAGACAGCTACAAGTCCCTCAAGGAAGCGCTCACCCACGGCGCCGTCTCGCAGAATCTCAAACTCAAAGTCACCTGGATCGAAGCCGAAGGCCTCGAATCGAAAACCGTCGAAGACCGCAGCTACGAGTCACAGCTCGAAGGCTTCGACGGTATTCTCGTCCCCGGCGGCTTCGGCAAGCGTGGCATCGAGGGCATGTTGAACGCCATCCGCTACGCCCGCGAGAAGCAGGTCCCCTATTTCGGAATCTGCCTCGGCATGCAGACCGCCTGCATCGAGTTCGCGCGCAACGTCTGCGGATTGAAAGACGCCAACTCCAGCGAGTTCGACCCTGCCAGCCAGCACCGCATCATCTACAAGCTCCGCGAACTGCTTGGCGTTGAGGAGATGGGCGGCACCATGCGCCTCGGCGCCTGGACCTGCATCCTGCAGGAAGATTCGCTCGCCGCAAAGGCCTACGGCGGCGCCACCGAAATCAGCGAACGCCACCGCCATCGCTACGAGTTCAACCGCGAGTACGAAGCCCTCCTTACCGGCGGCGGCCTCCGCTTAAGCGGCACCACCCCCGACGCCACCTACGTCGAAATCGTAGAAATCCCCGGCCATCCCTTCTTCCTAGGTTGCCAGTTCCACCCCGAGTTCAAATCGAAACCCCTCGAGCCGCATCCCTTGTTCCGCGAGTTCATAGTAGCCAGCTACAAAAACCGCACGGAACGTCTCGCTGACGAATCTACAGATAGCTCGACCCTAACCAACGCTCTGTCATCCTGAGCGACCGGAGCATAGCGAAGGGAGTCGCAGGATCTGTGGCTGTTCTTTTCGGCATAATATTCGGTTGCCACGTCAGTTAGTTCCGAGAGCACCAGACGAAATCATGTTCGACGACCTTGATACCGCCGAGAACAAAACAGAAGGGGCACAGGGTCCATCAGAGGAAGAACAGAGATCTTCGTGGTGGATCGGACGCTGGGCTCACGTAATAGCGATAGGTGTATTCTGCTTGCTCTACTTCTCTCTGAAAGACCGCTCCTGGAGTTGGCAGCTTGCCATTACAAGTTCCTACATTGTCTTCATGCTCTGTTGCACCTGCGGCATTGCTTTCCGTGACTCGGATGACTTCTTCGGAAACTCCGAGGTGCAGCAATACTTGGCAACCCTGTTGGTCCGTCAGGTTTTCGTCCTCGCGCTGGTCAGCGCCGGGGCCTACCTGTGGCGATATCTGACACCGTTCCTGCCTGAGTGGGTAACACATCAGAGCCGCAGAGGATCGATATGGGATCTTTGCGGTCTTGTGTTGGCTTATTTTGTGGCTGTCAGAGAAGCCTCATGGATGGCAGCCAGAATTAAGCGTAGGTGCCCTGAACTGGACGAGTCACTCTGAGGAACGCGCAACCTGTGCGCAGTGCGCACTACCCAAGCAACACCGCCCCCTTCGCCTTACGCGCCAGAGCCTGGTCAAACGTAACCAGCGCCAAATTCCCCACCTCGGCGAACGCTGCCAGGTAGGCGTCCGTCCATGTCTTGGGCGAGGAACTGCCTCCGCCGGTTCGCTTCTCGAAGGCCGGTCCAACTCCCGCTGGCTCGCTCTCAAGCCTCGCTTTCCCGCCCGCAATCCAACGCCGGTAAAGCGCCCAGCACTCGCGCTCCGCCAGTGCCTCATCGCCCATTACCTCCTCGCTCGTCAGCAGTCGAAACAGCCCCACCTGCGTCTGCCGGCAAAAAATGAGCGTGGTCTCGGGCCTGAGCGCCGCAAACCAGCGGAGCGCCGCCTCGTGGTGCGTGTGAATCTCGTGGTGCAGGGCCACCCACACATTTACATCAGGAAAAAGCCGTGAGTTCATCGATCTGCTCGTTCGTCAAATGCAAAGTTCCGGGGCGTTTGGACTGAATCACAGGCACCATGAAACGCTTTTCTTTCGTGGGCGGCTGGCGACGCACCATCTCCACCCCTTGCAGCATCAGCTCGCGCACCGTGGTGCCCCGCTCGGCCGCCAGTACCTTGATCGCTCGATAGACTTCATCCGGAATGTCCACCGTTGTCCGCATGTTTCCATATTGGCATATCTATGTATATATGCCAAGATTTTGCCCGCGCCTTCAGCATTATCGAATGGCATAGCCAGAAAGCCCCACTCCAAAATCTGCCCTCTTGCGCCCAGCCCGCCGCTTCGTATAATCGTCCTCATGAAAGCTATCGCGACGGCCCTTGTTTTGTCCGCCAGCCTCCTTGTCCACGCCCAGACCCAGGCTCCCAAAAGCTCTCCCTCCAGGACCAGCCCCGCCAAGCCCAGCGCCGCCGCCCACAAGGCCGCCGCCGGCCCGCGCCCCTCGCTTCTCAACCCGGCATCGCTTACGGCCAAGGCGCCTCCGGTCTTCAAGGCAAAGTTCTCCACCACAGCGGGCGACTTCGTCGTTGAAGTCCATCGCGACTGGGCGCCCCTCGGTGCAGACCGCTTTTACAACCTGGTCCGCTACGGCTACTTCACCAACGCGGCGTTCTTTCGCGTCGTTCCGGGCTTTGTCGTGCAGTTCGGGCTCAGTGCCGACCCCGCCGTCAACAAGGTCTGGAGCGAGGCCAAAATCCAGGATGATCCCGTCGTGCAAAGCAACAAGCGCGGAAACCTCGTCTTCGCAACTGCCGGCCCCAACACCCGCACCACCCAGCTCTTCATCAACTATGGTGACAACGCCCGCCTCGACGGCATGGGCTTCGCTCCCTTCGGCACCGTCGTCCAAGGAATGGAAGTGGTCGACAAAATCTTTCCCGGCTACCGCGAATCCCCGCGCCAGGACCTGATCACCAACCAGGGCGACGCCTATGTGAAGGCCAATTTCCCGAACATCGACAAGATCAAGCTGGCTCAGATTCTCCCCGCCGTCCCGTCCTCAACGCACCCTGCAACAGGCGCCAAACCATCCCCCAAGCCCGCCGCAAAACCCGCTCAACATTAAAGCCTGCAAAAGACTCGGTCTCTGCCCCTTTTTTCTCCACCAACAATGGGTGCCCCAGGTCCCGATTTTGGGACCTGGGAAAGCATGAACTCAAAGCACGATATCCCCCGGTCAGAGCCCTGGTCCCATCCGCCGGCAACCTTCCCGCCGCTCAACCCTTCTCGATCGTCAGCCCTGCGCGCTCCGCAATCATTCGCGCCACATGCTTCGGCCGGAAAAATGTGAACGAGTTGTAGCTCGCCCGGCTTCCATCCTTTCCAACGATGGTGCACTCCTGCACGTTGCCCACCCGCTTCTGCTCGACCGCGGCCACCTGCTCCCAGGCCATGAACAGCTTACTCGGTTGCTTCTTCGTTCCCAGGTTAAAGTCCACGCCCCGCGCATCCAGCTTCACATTGAAGTTGAGCATTCTCGTGCCCCAGCTCCACAGCCACGGACACATCATGCACATCATCAGCCCGCCCACGCCCCACTGAGCCGCGGCCAACACGCGCATAAAAGTGATTGCGCTCACCGGAAACACCTGCGAACCAGCCATCAGCAGCATGCACAGCCCCATGAACACGGAGGCTACGCCCATGCCCATCGTCAACCAGCAGACGATTCTGCTGTTGTGCAGTACCACCGTCGAGGCGCGGCGCCCTGCAATCTCAGAGGTAACGCCTGCAACCGATCCACCCTGGCTTGGTTCGGTGAACTCATCCGTGCTCATCGCTCGGCCTCCTCGGCACGCGCCTGGCTTCTCGACCTTATCCTCAGACGAAGAATGAGGCAAAGAGCCACGGCAACCGCCGGAAACATAGAAAGCCGGGTGTCTCAGGTCTCGTCCGCCGTAAAGTCCGCCCAGCGTCAGGCCCTGTCATCAGCTTTCCGGCCGGCGGGAACCGGTTCGCGGCGGCCCTGGGCAGCTTCGGTTTCCAGGGCCACGAGAATGCGCATGAATTTCATAAGTGACTCTTCTTGAAGAGCTAACGTTCGCTTAGGAGGAGCGCCAAGAGCCCAAAAGGTCGGCTTGAAAGGTGCGTCCCACACGCTAAATGTTGGCTTATAGGGTTGCACTTTTTTGAGCACTTAACCTTGCAGGCCATCCATAGTCGCGGGTTGGTTGTTCGAATGGTTCCAAAAGACGGCCATGGTTTGCCTCGCACTACCCGGATATCGCTTAAACAGGGCCTGAATGCATGCAAAAAGTGCATTTGGAGCGTATTTGACACGCTTTTTCGGAGTTTACGTTGTCCGTAGGGTGCGGGATCCGGCCACCCGGCCCAAACAACGGATTCAGCGAGCCTCCTTAGAGTAGAAACTCCAGAAACTGGCGAGATATCCGCAAGCGGTGCAAAACTCCAGTTGACTTTCGACCGGCCAATTCCTACAGTCTAAGAATCTGGCATCCTGTTTCTGCAAGTCTTTGCATGATCTTCCAATTCTTTTATGGAAGGTGAAGGCGAGAGCCTCACAGGCTAACACCCGCGATTTTCCTACTCCCACTCAGCTGTACACAGAATACCGAGCCCTTTCAAACCGAAAGAATATGCTGTGAGTTCTTAGAGACTCTACGCTGGCCAAGTGCGGCCGGTGCACGGCCGCCTAATCCCATTTTCCGAAAGGAGTTTTGACTATGACACACATTCTGGTAGGCGCAAAGTGTACGCAATCGCTGGAAGGACCAGCGAATACAAAGTCCCTCAAAACACTTCTTGTGGCAGTTGTCTGCACGCTCGTAATCATGATCTCTCCAGACATGCGTGGCCAGGCCACCGGAAGTTTCTCCGGCAACGTCCTCGATAAATCAGGATCGGCGATCCCTGGAGCTAATATCGTTGTTGCCTCTCAGGGAACCGGCCTGGCTCGAGAAGCGAAGGCCGACAGTGCCGGGCACTATCTAGTCCCACTGCTCCCTGTCGGCAACTACACCGTGAGTGTCGATATGTCTGGTTTCAAGAAGGCCCAGTCCAAAGACCTGCGCCTCCAGGTTGATGAAGCCAGGGAACTGGATTTCACGCTGGTGCCGGCAGGTGCGGAGGAAACAGTCCAGGTTTCCGCTGAGGCGGTTGCGGTGGAGACGGCCAATCCTTCTCTCGGCCAGGTCATTACCTCGCAGCAGGTGGCGCAACTGCCTCTCAATGGCCGCGACTTCGTCCAGTTGGCCACGCTGACCGCCGGGGCTACGGCCGAGACCAACCCCAATAGCTTTTTCACTTCGGGCAGCGACAGCGAAGTAGCCGCCCGCGGTTCGTACTCTTTATCGGTGGGCGGCTCGCGCCCCAACGCCACGGATTGGCTGCTGGACGGCGTGGACAACAATGAGTTGACGGCCGGGGGCATCGGCGTGTTTTCCTCGATCGACGACATCGCGGAATTCAAGGTCCTGACCTACACCTACTCGGCCGAGTTCGGCACGCGCGCCGGACCTACTGTTCTAGTGACGACGAAATCGGGAACCAACGACCTGCATGGATCGCTCTTCGAGTTCCTCCGCAACACCGCTCTCGACGCGAGAGGCGACTTTGCCACATCGACCCCGAAGTTCAATCTGAACCAGTTTGGCGGCTCGGTCGGCGGCCCCATTCGCAAGAACAAGACCTTCTTCTTTGTGGACGGCGAGCAGAAGTTTCAGCGCGAGGGAATAACCTTCACGGGCCTGGTTCCTTCGCTGGCCATGCGCGGCGGCGATTTTTCCAAAGATCCGTTCGGGAACCCCGCCGGCCTTGCGATCGCCAACCCGAACATGGTGGGTGCGGCGGATGCCTACTTCCAGTGCGATACATCGGGAAATGCCATTGCCGCGGCTGCCGATGGAAGCCAGGCGAAGGGAACCGACTGCGCCAAGATTCCCTCCAACCTGATCGACAAAGTAGGGCAGGCCATGATCAATATCTATCCCGCGCCCAACATCAACGCGGGTACCTATAACTACGTCAACGAGCCTGTTCGAAGCCTGAATGAAACCAAATTCGACGCCCGGCTGGACGAGACCCTCACCGCCTCGGACAATCTGTTCGCGCGGTTCAGCTACGACCAGGCATTCTCGTTTGTTCCCGGCGGCGCGTCGGGGTCTGGGGTGTCGGGCCTTGCCGAAGCCAACGCCTTCGGCAGCAATGAGAACCTCATCAACCACGCACGCAACATCGGCGTCGGCTGGAGCCACGTGTTCTCGCCTCGCACGCTCAACCAAGCCACCGTGGGCTACGATCGCATCTTTGACTACATTGCCTCGCTGGGTAACTTCACGTGCGGATCGGCCAAGCTGGGAATACCCGGCGCCGATCTGGGCTGCTCGTCCACCGGCACCCAGGTTGCCGGCGGCTCCTACAGTCAAGGGTTGGTTTCCGCTCAAGTCCAGGGCGGCTACTGGTCCCTCGGCGATCGCGGGTACTCTCCGTTTCAGGGGGGAACCAACATCTACTCGTTCAAAGACGATCTCGACCTGATCCGCGGCAAGCATGAAATCCACACCGGCATCGATTTCCGCGATAACCAGATGAATGTGGGAACGGAGGAATTTCAAGACGGCTTCTGGCTGGTCGGCACCTTTGGAAATTTCAGCGGCAACTCCTGCCCCACTATCATTTCAGGCAAATGCACGGGCGTGCCCGCCCCCGGCGACCCCGAGGCGGACCTGCTGATGGGAATTGTTGGAGGGGCCATCCATGACCAGACCTACGGCGGCCCCGTCACCGGCCGTCGCTGGAAGATCTACCGCCCCTTCGTTGAGGACGATTGGCGCGTTACCCCATCGCTGACCCTCAACCTGGGCGTCGCGTGGGATATGACCACCCCCATTACCGAGGTGCATAACCGCATGGCGGACTTTATCCCCTCAGCCACGGGAGGACAGTTGCTGATCGCCGGCAAGAACGGAGTGAGCAACTCGGCGGGCATCAACATGTACTGGGGCGCGTACGAACCACGCGTCGGCCTCACCTGGAAAGTTCTGGGGAGCGACAAGACGGTGCTTCGCCTCGGCTTTGGCATCTATCACGATTCGTCGTGGAACCAGGGCGCGCAGGGCCTGTGGCAAAATCCGCCGAACCTCGGCGAGTCCGATCAGTTTCCCACGACGTTTTCAGCGGGCTGCGCGTTTTCCACTTCATATTGCGCCTCGCTGCCCAACGCGACAGCCGAAAATCCACCTACTGCCTCGGGCGGCTTTCCAGCCCTTCCCACGCCGCAAGATGTGAACAGCTACGTAGGCACGTACAGCTACGAGCCGACGAACTTCCAGCCGGGCAGAGTTCACCAATTCAACGCGAACATCGAACGCGAGTTGCCCGGCAATGTTCTGCTGACCGCGGGCTACGCCGGTTCGACCGGGGGCCATCTGCTGGTGATCGGCAACGACCTGAACACCAGCAGTCCTGCGGGTTGCGGGGCCATCGCCGGCTATACGCTCGGCTGCCTGCCCGGCGGCGCTCCCTACATCTATCCTTACAACCCTCCGAACTTCAATGCGATCCTGCTGTACGGCGACCCTGGGAAGACGCAGTACAACTCGATGCAGATCAAGGCGGAGACCAAGACGCCGAAGTACGGCCTCTACGCGCTGGTTGCCTACACCTATTCCAAAACCTACGACAACGGTCTATCCGACGGCCTGGGCTCGGAGCTGAGCGCCCCTTACTTCCCGCTGCCCAACTGGCAAAATCTCGATTGGTCCCTGTCGCAGATCAATCTCGACCAAAGCTTCACCGCAAGCGTGATCTACGACCTGCCTTTCGGCAAGGGAAGGATGTTCGGAGGCGACTGGAACCCGGTGACGGACACGATTCTCGGCGGTTGGCAGGCCACGCTGATCGAGAGGGTCCTTTCCGGATTCCCCGTTCCGCTGATCGACAGCAACAATACGTCGGGCACATTCTTCAATACCGGCGGCGACAGCTTCAACTACAACCGGCCGGATCAGGTCGCCAATTGCAATCCCTACGCCGCCGACCACGGCCAGTACAAGTGGATCAATGCCGCATGTTTCAAAGCGCCCGGCCTGATGGTCAACGGCGTAAATGTAGGCGAGGAGCTGGGCGACGCCGCGCGCGTCCCCGTGGTCGGACCGGATTTTGTGAACTCCGACTTCTCGGTGATCAAGCAATTTTCTTTGCACCGGGAGATGGGGTTGAACTTCCGCGCCGAGTTCTTCAACCTCTTTAATCATCCACAGTACGGCTCGCCGATTGCCGATTTCAACGACAGTAGATTTGGCAAGGTGAATTCAACGGTGAACAATCCTCGCCTTGTGCAACTAGCCCTCAAGCTGTCGTTCTGAAACGGGGAAATCCGGGTCCTGCGGCTTTGCTTCCGCCGCAGGACCATCAAAATCATTCCGATTCGGGGGCAAATCTTTGCTCCTTTGGGTCAGATCCCCTCTTGCAGAGAATTACGGCCCGCTGGCGCAGAATCGAGATATGCGAACCCATGATCCTTCTTCGCCCAGCCAGATTCCCGCTCCAAACCCGCCCCCAAAATGCAATGGGGATACCCCCCTAACCCTGCTTGGGCATATTTTCGAAAGTTCATTCCTGAGTAACTCAATGAGAATGAATTACTTGTAAAAACTACATATTCACCAACCAGTAAACAAACGCCCCTGTTTTTGGGTCATTTTGGGCCGATTTCAGCACCAATCCGCCCCATTCCAGAGCGCTGGAACCGGCATCTTCTACGGCGAGTTTGCCTGTCCGCGTGTGCCTCTCAACGCACCCGCGAAAGTGGTACAACAAGTGTGACTTCCGCTATTGACAACGCCAGCCACCGGGCCTATCGTTTGAAAGTTTTGTGATCGAGGACGAAAGACCATGGCATATTTTCAGCTCCAACCCGCGGAAATGGATCTACAGCAACTCGCGGATAAATATTGGCAGGAAGCAGGCGAACGAGAGCGGCAGCTTGAGTCAGCCGCCTATGAAGCCGGTGAGGCAATCCGCAACGGCGAACACACGCTGCCCAACCTTGAAACCATCGTTCGTTGGAAATCCGAGCGAATGGTTCACTACCTGATCGGCAACGGCAGCGAGAACATCCGCGCCGCTCTGGCGGTGGCCGCATCGCCCAGCGCCTCGGCCGAGCAAGCCGTCAACGCACTCGTTGCGTTGCGTGGCGTAGACATCTCCATCGCCTCCGCGATTCTGTCTGCCATCTACCCCGAACGCTATGCCGTTCTCGACTATCGTGCCCTCGAGGCACTCGGTCACGCGCGCCACGACGTTCGCTTTTATACCGAATATAATGCCACCCTCAAGCACCTGGCCGAGTGCGGCATTGTGAATCCGCAAGGCGATCTTCCCGCCCCAACCTCGCTCCATGCCCTCGAGCGCGCGCTTTGGGAGTGGTCGCGGACCCACCAGGAGGAGTTGGCTGCGCAATGACGCCGGCACCGACACCGGCACAGCGCCAGCCGCGTCCGGCAAGGTAGAATCGCCTTCGTGAGCAACTCGTTTGAAATCGGGCCGGTGCAGGTGGGCGCCGGCCGGCTCTTCCTTGTCGCCGGCCCCTGCGTCATCGAGAGCGAAGCCCATGTGCGCACCATGGCCGACGCCTTGCAGCGCATCACTGCCGGCCTCGGCGTCCCGCTCATCTTCAAGGCCAGCTACGACAAGGCCAACCGCACCAGCGTGAAAAGTTTTCGCGGCCCTGGCCTCATCGAGGGTACGCGCATCCTCGGCCGCCTGGCCCGCGAGACCGGGCTGCCGGTGCTTACCGACGTGCACGAGCCCGCCCATTGCGAAGTCGCCGCCGACGCAGTTGATGTCCTGCAGATCCCCGCGTTCCTCTGCCGCCAGACCGACCTGCTTGTAGCCGCCGGAAAAACCGGCCGTGCCATCAACGTCAAGAAGGGCCAGTTCGTCGCCCCCTGGGACATGACCCACCCCGTCGAAAAAGTCCGCTCCACTGGCAACGAGCGCGTCTTTCTCACCGAGCGCGGCGCAAGCTTCGGCTACAACAATCTGGTGGTGGATTTCCGGTCGCTCCCGACGATGCGCGCGCTGGCCCCGGTCGTGTTTGACGGCACGCATTCCGTGCAGCAGCCCTCGGCGGCCAATGGCGTAAGCGGCGGACAGCCGGAGTTCATTCCTCTCCTCGCGCGCGCCGCGGTGGCCGCGGGAATCGACGGCCTGTTCCTTGAAGTCCACGACGACCCCGCCAACGCCAAATCCGATGGGGCCAATGCGCTCGATCTCAAGCTTCTCGGCCCGCTGCTCAAGAACCTGCTGGCCATTCACAAAGCCGCGCATCCCCAGCCCTGACCCTGCTGCAACGCCAACCTCTACCATACAGTCGAAGCAACCAGTTCTGGCGGCCCGGCCTTGCTGCCGATCACATCCATCTTGAGCACTAGTTCGAGGTTTTTGTTCTCCCAGCCAGGGGGCATCTTTTCGGCGATTCGCCTTATGTATTGCGGATCGCTGGCAAACTCGCTCGCGACTTCTGTGCCGTTGGGCCCGAGCCCTGCGACCACCAGAACCGGCCCTTCGGTGGTCGGGTCGTAAAATCGAGCGACGAGGGCGTAATCGGTGGTAACCGACTGGGACGAGTCGGTCACGTCAAACGACAAGAGTGGACTATGCGGATTGCGAGTGTCCTGGATCTCCGCGTTGCGGCCATCGAACAGAAATCGGAAACGCAACAGGCTAACGAAGTGCATGGTCCATGTGTTGTTGACGGCTCCAATCAGCACCACCGGACGCGATCGCATGTCTGCCAGGCTCGTTTCGGTGGATTCCTTCACCTCATAGGAGCGGCCATTTCTCTGCGGAACCCCCGCAAGATGGGTCAATGCGACTGCACTGAGAACTGAGACATGATCGTAGCGACCGGTCATGTTGTCGATGGCGCCGGTGCTCTCTGCGCGTGCCATCAGGGCCTCCTGGAGAACTGGCCCCACGACGAAAAGGACCTGGCCAGGCGATTTGAGAAGTGGCCCCCATAGCTCGTCTACGACGGAGTAGCTCTCGTTGCTGGACTTGTGGTACCAAAAGGCAGCAAAGACAGCCGCGAAAACAACCAGGGCGGAAAGTGCGGAAACGGTTAGCCGGTGGTGGCGTGGCTTCTGCGTCAGGCGTCTTTCAAGAGAGTCTGTAATGGCCGGTGTGGCACCCTGAAAGATGGCCTCTAGGCCTGGCGTGCGTGGGATGAACTCCGGCACATAAGAACCGAGCGGAAGTTCGATCTGCAATCGCGGTCCATCTCCGTTCTCGTGGTAGTACTGAGCAATCCTCTTTCTTACTTCACTTGCGCTGAAGCGGACCACAGGATCGGCGCTGGTGTCGTAATCGGGGTGGCGGCCAAAGACCTCAACGCCCAGGGTGCGTTCTTTCAAGTCGCCGGCGTGGCCGTCGAGAGCGGCAGCGACCACGTACTTCAACATCGCCGGATAGCGTTTGCTTCCCCGGAAATGATAGCTGGCGAGGATCGCCTCCAGCTCTTTCAGAATCAGTTCGCGGTCAGCCGCCGATGTTGGCGTCCAGCGTTCTGAGGCTTGTGCGCTCGTAGACATAAATAATGCCCTAATTACCCCATAGGGACGTAGCATACACCCCCATGGCGAGCCTTGTCACGAGAGATTACAGTCCCCTTGAACGGCCTTCAACGGCTAAAGAAGCATCACGGACTTAGGCATATAAGCATTTTATTTTCATATACATAATCAAGACATGGACCGCCTTGAAATCTGTAACATACTGTATCAGCCTTGCGTAAACCTATGCCGAGGGCAACAATTCGTCCGGTTTGAAAAGTTTTCATATTCGGCGGTCTGCGGGCTGACCACGAGAGCATTGGGGTGAGTGTGCTCTGGTGCGCATAGCCGAGTTGCCATGAGTTTTCGGAACCACTTTGCTGCGCGCCGGCGCCCGGCGCACTCTCAAGTGGGCTTGGGCGGCCATTGGGTTTGTCGGAAGGCGTGTTGAGTATTGCAGGATTCTCAAAGGAAGATGAACTGCGGCGAGCGACTCTCTGCATCGTATTCCGAGCGAATCGTCCTCAAGTTTGTCCGGTATTGAAACAGAAATCGTTTTGTGCTTGAAATTTGATTTAGCCAGGAGGCTCCATCATGACGCTACATAAGCTGATGAGACCCATCATCGGGTCCGTGTTCGCCCTGTTTGTGCTTGGGTTCACCCATGCACTTCTGGGCCAGGCTGTTAACGGTACTTTGCTAGGCACGGTGACCGACCCCTCGGGCGCGGTAGTGACCAATGCCAAAGTCACAATTGTTCTCACCGGTCAGAGCGCCCAATACGAAACGGTCACGAATGGAAGCGGGGACTATACCGAACCCAATCTTCCATCCGGGACGTATTCCGTCTCGGTCGTCGCGATAGGTTTCAAGAAAGAAACCCGCGCGAACATCGCCCTCGCTACAAACACCACGACACGCGTCGATGTAAACCTGGTCGCGGGCAACGCGACGGAGACGGTAGAAGTGACGACCGCCCCTCCTGAGCTCCAAACGGACCGCGCTGACATCTCAAGCACCATCGAGCAGGGCCAAATCGGCAGTCTTCCCCTCAGCAGCGGCAACAGCTTTCAGTCCCTACTGAATACTGTGCCGGGCATGGCGCCGATCGTCTTCAACAACTCGCAGTTCTACAACGCCAACAACGATCTGTCCACCAACTCGAATGGCCAGTCCTCCTACGTCAATCTTTACCAGATCGAGGGTATCGACGACGACCAGCGGACCGGCATCCACATCATCCTCGTTCCACCCGCGGCCGCCATTCAAAACGTGGACATCACCACCAACAACTTCGAAGCGGAGTTCGGTCGCGCGGTTGGAACCGTTGTCAACGTAACCCTCAAGTCAGGGTCTAACTCGTTCCATGGATCGGCCTTTCAGAACATGGAAAACAACGGCGTCAATGCCCGCAATTTCTTCGCAGCCGGACCCAATGGGCGTCTGGTCTACAACTATACGGGCGGCTCGTTCGGCGGACCGATTCTGAAAGATAAGCTCTTCTTCTTCGGCGATTTTCTCCGCACCTCCGATCACGAATCTGCGACGACAATTGCCACCATTCCGTTCTATAACGTAACCAACGGCAACATCAACCTGAGCGAATACTCCGGCCAGGTTTACGATCCGAATACCGGAGATACAGCGGACTGCGTGGGCAGCACGGCAAACAATGCCTGCGGGACCGGCCGCACAGCGTTCGCCGGCAACCTCATTCCCACCACGAATCCTGGAATCAGCACCGTGGGTCTGACCGTCCTGCAAAAACTGGACGCCCTGGCGAGAAGTTCCTCAACGAATCTCTCGTCAGCGTTGTATCTAAATGGTGCGACGACCAACAATTTCTCGCAGAACCTGCCTTTCAGCAAAGATGCCATCAGCTACGATATCAAATCGGATTACACGCTCTCGCAGAAGGACCACCTGAGCGGCCGCTTCAGCCACCAGAACATCACCACATTCCAAGCGCCATTGTTCGGCTCGTTCCTCGGGGGACCCGGAGGCGGAGGATTTGAAGCGACCGGTATCGCGGCCGCCTATAGCACCGGCTTCAACTACGATCATGTCTTCTCGCCCACGCTGTTCACCGAGGCGCGCGCCGGCCTGGCCCATCTCCGTAACTCGGCGCAGCAGACAGACTATGGAAAGAACGATGCGAAGACCCTTGGAATTCCCGGTAACGGCCCCAACGGAACGGATAACACTCCCACGAGCAGCGGGCAAGTCGCCATCTCGGCAAACGTCTTTACGGGCCCTTTGATCGGATATTCGGCGTCACTGCCCTGGCTGCGCGCAGAGTCGAATATCGACTTTGCCAACAACTGGACCAAGATTCTCGGCAACCACACCCTCAAAGCAGGCGCCGACATTCGTCGCGTCCGCGACGATCTTCTGCAGGGAAACAACAATGCGGCTGCGGGACAGTTCTACTTCGAAGAACAATCGACTTCCGCGCCGGGCGCGACCACATTCAACGGCAGTGCCACGGGAGAGGCCAACGACATGGCCAGTATTCTGTTCGACGTTCCCTATAAGGTTGGGCAGGACACTAACAGCACCTTCCCCTGCTACCGGCAGAGCTGGCTCTTCTTTTTCTTCTCCGACAAGTGGCAACTCGGCCAAAAGCTGACCGTGGATCTCGGCGTGCGCTATGAACTGTACCCGCCGGCCACGCCGCGCAAGGCGGGCGGCTTCGTCAACTACAATCCCACGAACAATGGGTTGGTGATCGCCGGGATGGACGGCAATCCATCCAATCTCGGGATGCAAACCGACTACAGGAACTTTGCTCCTCGGCTCGGATTGTCCTATCGTGTCACAGAGCAAACCGTTGTCCGCGCAGGATTCGGCGTCAGCTATGTTCCCTTTGTGGATAACAGCTATGCCTACAACTATCCGATCAAGACCAGCACCGGTTACACGAACACGCCAACCGACGGTCCAGCCCTGAATCCGGTCGGAGGCGTAATCAATTTCACAACTGGCATTCCCGCCACCCCGACGGTGACTTTTCCATCGAACGGAGTTCTCGTGGAAAGTGCGGCCAACGGGACCATCGGACTGTCGAATCTGCTTATTCCGCTCAACTTCAAGAATGCCTATGTGTCCTCGTGGAACGCGGCGGTAGAGCAGTCGTTTGCACACAACATGTCGCTGCAGATCGCATATGTTGCCAATCACGGCACACACATCGACATCGCACAGAACATCAACCAACCTTCTATCTATGGACAGAGCGGCTCATACGATCCTCTCAACATCGCCTTTAAAAAGACGGCCTCTGTAACGCAATATTTTATTGGCGAGTCCAGCAACTACGAGTCGCTGCAAGTCCAGCTCACTCGCCGCTTCACAGGTGGCCTCGCATTCAACTCTGCCTTCACCTGGGGCAAAGCGCAGGGCTACGCGACCACCCCTCAGGACGGCAATTTGCTGTTCTGGAGCGGCAACTTGCGCCGCAATTACAATCTGCTCGATTTCGACCGGCAGAAGAACTTCGAGCAGACAGTCACCTACGGGCTGCCGGCAGGACGCGGCCACCATTACTTCGCCTCTGGCATCGGCGCCTATACTCTCGGCGGGTGGAAGATCTCTGCAACCATCGGGGCGGTCTCTGGCTTGCCATTTACGATCTCAACAACCAGTGCGACACCGGGAACCACCCAGACAGTCAACCAGGTTAATGGTTACCAGGTCACTCATCGTGTCGCCGGGGGAAAGAATCCTGCCGTTCCCTGGTTCAACCCGGCCTCATTCACGGCGCCGCCTGCCTGCGTGGCATATTCGGCCAGCAACCCAAACCCATGCGCACTTGGGAATACGCAACGCAACCAGTTCCGCGGCCCCGCATACTTCTCAGACAACATGTCGCTCTTCAAGAGCTTTCCTATTTACCACGAGTCCACGGCGCTCGAAGCCCGCTTCGATGCCTTCAACATGACCAATACTCCTGCATTCGGTCTGCCGAATGGGACTCTTGGGTCGAACCTTGGAAAGATCACCGGTACTCTGGGCAGCGGCGTTGGCAACGTCAACGGCGTCGGCGGTCCTCGCGTACTTCAGGCCTCTGTGAAAATAAGCTTCTAAGCTTGGCCGAAGTTCGGCAGTCAATGCCCGGCGGCTCATCCTGCCGCCGGGCGTCGTAACCCGATTTGGTGTTGTCAGAAACGTGAAGCCTTCGGCAAGCAACAAGCTCGGGCAGCACCCCGGGAATTGAAGTTCAAAAGGCTGGCCATCGCATCAAGCGATGCCCAGCCTTTTCCTTTTCCTTTGCCTCTGATCCCTGACACCTGATCCCTGATCCCTCGTTCCAGCTGCCCCACAGTCAACAGAAGCGCCCAACTACCGGCCGCACTCAAAGACCGCTGCGGCAGTCTTCCCGTCGAGCAGGAAGCACGATGCCCCATCCGTATCCGTTCGCAGCGTTCGCACCTGCGTCGCCTGCAACTCCTCCAGGATTTCCTGGCGCGGATGTCCGTAACGGTTGCGCAAACCGCACGAGATCACCGCCCACCGCGGCGCCACGCGCGCCAGAAATTCGGGCCTCGTCGATGTGACGCTACCATGGTGCCCCACCTTGATAAGCGTGCTCTCCAGGCCCGCTTCGCCCAACATCGCATCTTCGACCGCAGCCTCTGCATCGCCCTCCAACAACACGGACGTGGCTCCATAGCCAACATGCAACACCAGCGAGTCGTCGTTTGCAGGCTCAGTCCCGGGCTGGTAATTCGGCAAGGGCGCGAGCACTCCAACCTGGCTGCTCCCAAACTTGAATCCGTCCCCGGCACGCAGCGTGCGGACGCGCATATGCAGACCCGCAGCCTCGTCCAGCAGCGCGTTGTAGGCGTCGAAGCACGGGTTGTTGCCTACCCACAACTCAGCGGGATGAAAGTTGCGCAAAACCGCTGGCAGGCCGCCCATGTGGTCGGAATGGGCATGGCTGAGAGCGACCGCGTCCAGTTGCCGTATTCCGCGCGACCAAAGTGCCGGGGAAACGACCTCCTCGCCGATGTCGTAATCCTGCGCGGCCTGGTGTGGTCCGCCTCCAAACCCGCCGCCATCCACGAGCAACGTCTTGCCGTCCGGCGTGATCAGCAGCAGTGAGTCGCCTTGCCCCACGTCGATTGCTTCCACTAGCAGCGCATTGCGAGGGTGCTCGACGGGACGCGGCGTGACCGCCGCCAGCGCAGCCATCAGGAGTACGACCCAGGCAAGCCGACGCTGCCATTGCCGATGGCTGGCTACGCTCAGATGGGCCAGTACGATCGCTGCACTTAACAGCGCGGAGAAGGCTGCCGATTGCCAAAGCACTGGGTCGGGAATACGAATATCTCCATAGGCCATTGAGCCGAAAACATGAACCAGCCAAACCCCCAAGTGCAGCACCAGTGCCATAATCATGGCCGGAGCCACCGCCGCCGACGGCCACGCGACAAGCAACACAAGAGTCAGCAGCGCCGCCGGCATCAGCACAGCAAGGAGTGGCAGAATAAGCAAATTCACCGGCAGCGCAAATAAAGTAATGCGATGAAAATACACCGCCATCGGCAAAGTCATGGCCAACTCGACGACGAGCGATACGGTCAGCAATTCGATGAGGCGGAGCAGAAAGCGAACCGTCCACGGAAAGAACTTCCACGCAAGGCGGTCAAATCCAATCTCCTGCAATTGAGTTGCGATCATCCGCAGCAGGCCGCGAAACTGCGCCAGTCGCGGCTCCAGCTTGGCGTCTATCGCAGTAAGGCGAAGATCGCGCGTGGCACTCAGGTAGGGATGGACCGTGCCTCGAAGAAGCGGAGCCGCGACTCCGGCGATGGCAACCACCGCGAGCAAGGTCATCTGCAGACTCGAGTCAAACACGCTGCGGGGACTTGCAACAAGCAGGCACAGCGATGCGAATCCAATCGTGTTCAACGGGCTGCGCTCGCGGTAGACGAGCCGTCCCAACAGGTACAGAGCAACCATCCACAGCGATCGCTGCACCGGTGTGGCGAAGCCTGTAAAGAGCGCGTAAACAAAGGAAATGAGGATCGTAATCAATGTGGCCGGGACACGTGACAGGCGCAGGCGGCGCGTGATCCAGAAGATGCTTGCGGCCACAATGGCAAGATGAAAGCCCGAAACCACCAGCATGTGAAACGATCCGGTGCGTTCAAAGCCAACGCGCAGAGAGTGCGTAAGATAAGTTCGGTCGCCGGCGATCATCGCGGCCAGCATGATGGCATCTTCCTCAGTCATGCGCAGCGGTGCAGGCAGCTTTCGCATGGCCGCGGGGAGAGCCAGAAGGCGGCTGGTGGTGGCGTGTTGCAGACCGCTCAAGCGGCAGGCCAGAGACGTTCCCCCGCTCTCGCCACTTCGGTCCACATGCTCTAGCGCAACGCCAGCAGTGGAAGTAATCCCCTGATCGAGAAGAAAATCCTCGCGGCTCCAGACGCCGGAATCGTGATAGGTTTCCGGCAGCAGCAGCCGCACCACGGCGCGGACGCGCTCGCCGCAACGAAATGGCACTGGGGCAGCCTGATTCGCCGTAACTTCCGGCCAGCGCACCGTTAGCCTCACACCACCCCTCAGCGGAGCCTGTGCGTCCTCGGCGTCCGTCACTGTCTCGAGACTTGAAACGCGGAGGTCGATCCGTTGTGTCGGCTGAGACGCCGGAGCCGCGATGGCGGGAACGTCGTCATTCAGATTTTGCTCTGTCTCAATGCGCACCGCCCCGGCATCTACAACCGTTCCTTCAACTGTGCGGAGAAGTCCGTCGGAGAGCGAGGCCAGCGCAGGTGCGGGCGCCGGATGCGGCTCCATGAGAGCGCACCACGCGCCCAGCAGACACCACAGGATTGCCAGCGGCAGCCACACCATGCGCAGTGCACGCAGCGCTGCAACGCAGCACAGGGCGCCAAAAAGGGCCAGCGCGCACAGCACTGTGCTTGGCCGAAGCCAGAGCCAATGGGTCGCGGCAATCCCAAACGCAAACAGCCACGCGGCATGGAACAGAGGTACGGCGCTCAGGCCGCCAACGCGCTCTCCGGTGGTGGGGCGATCAAATTGCATTAGGCCAAAAAAATAAAAGGATCTACGGGTTCCAAGCCTAACAGGACCGGCGCAAGTGGACCACTGTCTCAAGATGAAAGGTCTGTGGGAAGAGGTCAGCGAGGGTGATGGTGTGGATGGCATAGCCTGAGTCAACGAGCGCGCGCAGATCGCGGGCCAGGGTTGCCGGGTCGCATGAGACATAAATCAGCGCGGGTGCGCCGATCTCTGCAAGGAGCGCTGTGATCTCTGCGCCAAGGCCGGTGCGCGGTGGGTCTACGACAATCATGCCGGGCCGCTCGGTCCCTTTGCTGCGGCTGAGAAAATCGAGCGTCGATGCGCGCACGGCGGAGCCGGTTGTGCCACGCAGGTTCTCTTTGAGAGCGGCTGTTGCTGAGGGAGCAGACTCGACAGCGACTACACGGGAAAAGTTTTCCGTGAGCTTCCGTGCAAAGAGGCCAACGCCGGCAAAAAGATCCCACGCGAGCGCGCCTTTCTGGCCGGAGGTCACTCGATCGACGAGCGCGTCAACCAGCCAGCGATTCACCTGGAAGAACGCGCCGTGGTCCACACGATAGTTGAATCCGGCTGCTCTATAGGCGATGGATGGCTCGCCCCACTGCGCGACGGTATGGGGCAATTGGGTTGGGTTCCGCTCGCCATTGCGGCCATCCACGACAAGCTCTACGCCCCTGGTCGCAGGAATTTGCTCGGCGAGCGCGGAGGCAAATTCCTTGAAGTTGCGCTTTTCGGCACTTGCCGTGAGGACGCCTGCGAGAAGTGAAGTTTCGTTCGCATCGCAGAAGAGCGAAACCTCCGTGGGGCGCAGCGAAGGCGAAAACTGGCGAGCAATCTCAGCGATTATCAGCGCGGCCTTGACCAGCAAAGGCGCGGCGATCGGGCACTCGCCGATTGGAATCACCGCATGCGATCGACGGCCGCGATAACCGGGATGACCAGCAGCGTCAAAGGCCACGCGAACGCGATTCCGATAGGCCCAGGACTCGGATTCATTTGCGGCAGCGAGTAGGGCGATCTCATCGGGCGCCCGAACGCCGCCGCGTTCCAGAGTTTCGCGTAGGATCGCCTGCTTGAAGGCCTGTTGCGCTTCGTAGTTTGCATGCTGATAATGGCAGCCGCCGCATGCGCCGAAGTACCGGCACGCGGGAGCGATGCGTTCCGGAGCGGCGGCGAGGATCTCATCCGCTTCGGCAGTCGCATAGCCGCGCTTGTCTTCGGTGATGTGGACGCGAACCTCTTCGCCCGGCAACGTGAGCGGTACAAAAATCGCTTTGCCCTCAACCCGGGCCAGGAATGCGCCGCCGTAAATGGGTTTCTCAATCCGTACAAGCTGTGCTGGCGCCGGCTGAGGCTTTCCGGGCAGAGGGTCGATCCGCTTTCGCTGCGCGGATTGGGTTCGTCGCGGCTTCATTGCTGGCTCATGTAAAACAGGCTGAGGCGCGGCAAGCTGTAGTGCACCAGCAGTTGCTTCTGAACAAACTGGCGTTCCACCTGGCGCAATTGAACGCCGCCCATGCGGCTGCGATAGGGAGCGAGTTCACGGGCCGCATGTTCCTTGAGGCCCACCAGCAGCTCTTCGGGTGCCGCTGCGGTTAAAGATGCAAACAGCTTTTCTTCAAGCACGGTAAGGAAACGTTCGAGGGCCTCTAGATCCACATGCGCGATGCTCTCCGCGTTCTCTTCATCTGTTGCCGCGCGCACCTGGCCGGCCAACTCGCGCAACCGCGCCGCGGTTGCCGCGCAAGGTTCAGGAGCGACGGTAGTGGCATCCAACGCGGCGGCGGCGGCCTCAAGATGGGCCGCGATGCGCTCGTTCTCAAAGCCCGATTCGCTCGGCGCAGTTGCCGTTGAGGCGCTACCGGCTGAGGCTTCGTTCAACTCCATTGCGGCTTCCATCACCGCCTGTGCGCACCACGCAAGTCCGTTGATGCGACGCATGCGTGCACGCTTCTGGCGCGTTTCATACTTGTCGAAAGCCGCATCAATCCCGCGCAACGCCGCCTCCAGAGGAATCCCGGCCTCGCGCCAGGTTTCAATCAGCGCCCAGTCAAGCGTGGAAAGCAGCAGCAGCGACCCGCGCCGCTGCTGAAACCTTTCTTCGATCTCGGTAAAGTAGTTGAAATAGTTCAGCACGGCAGTGCCTAGGACCTGCCGCGCGGGCGGCCCGTGCGATTGCGCTCGAACAAAATGCGCAGGCCGTCGATGGTAAGCCACTCGTCGATCTCTTGGATGTAGCGCGAATCCTCCGCGATCATGCGCGCCAGGCCGCCGGTGGCGATAATGCGCGGCTCAATGGCAGGGTCGGTCTGCTTCAGCTCCGCAAGAATTCGCTCGAGAATGCCATCAACGAGTCCGATGTAGCCAAAGTAGAGGCCGCTTTGCAGGTGGCCCACGGTGTTGGTGCCGATCACTTTCGCTGGGCGCTTGATGTCCACGCGGCTGAGCCGGGCGGCGCGGTTGAATAGCGCATCGGCGCTCAGGCCAAGCCCCGGTGCAATAGCCCCGCCCACATACTCGCCGCGCGCAGAGATCACTTCAAACTTGGTTGCAGTCCCGAAGTCCACCACGATGCACGGACCTCCGTAGCGCTCAAAGGCCGCAATCGAGTCGGCGAGCCGGTCCGCGCCCAGTTCGGTCGGGTTGTCGATCAGCATCGGCATGCCGGTCTTGATCCCCGGCTCCACGAACATCGGCTCAAGACGGAAATAGATTTCGCAAACCTGTCGCAGCGTGGAGTCGACCGGCGGCACAACAGAAGCGATGATGATGTGCGTCACCTGCTCCGGAGCCATGCCGTGCATCTCGAAGAGATTCACAAAAAAGACGCCGTACTCGTCCACGGTCTGGGTGCGATGCGTGGTCACGCGCCAGTGCGCGGCACGTTCGGGTTTTTCGCCGTCAAGCCGATAAAGGCCGAGAACAGTATTGGTATTGCCGACATCGAGAGCTAGTAGCATCGTCTTCTCAGTCCACGTCTCTCAGTTCGATTGGGCGGCCCGGATGCCACCAGTCTGCACTGTCATCATTCCAGCATCGGTGCGCACCAGCAGGAATCCGTGTTTGTCCAGGCCGGAAGTGACGCCGGTGCAGGCCTGCGGTCCGTGTACTTCAACGCTTCTGTCTCGGACCCATGTTGAAGCTTGCTCGACGCGGTTGGGAATAGTCTGTGCGGCCGTCGCGTCGGCGAGCGCGTACGTCTCTCGCTCCAGCGATTTTAGCAGGGAGATGAGCAGGACCTGCCGGTCAATCCGCCGGGCCGCCTCAAGGTCGAGCGAAGTTCCAGGGGTGCTGAGGCCGGGATCAAAGCTTCGCTGGTGAACGTTGATGCCGATGCCCACAACGACAAAAGGCGCTGCGCCGCCTTCGGCGTTAGCCTCTACCAGGATTCCGCCCGCCTTGCGCGGGCCTATGAGCAGGTCGTTAGGCCAGCGCAAATCAACTCCGAGCCCCGAGGCGTCGCGGACGGCATCGGCCGCAGCGAGCCCGGCTGCAAGCGGCAACAGCGGCAAATGCGAGGTAGGCATCTGCGGGCGAAGCAGAACGCTGACGTAGAGCCCCTCGCCGGCGGCAGAGTACCAGGAGTGATCGCCGCGTCCGCGGCCCGCCAGTTGTTCATCGGCAAAGTAGACAGACCCATGCAACGCGCCGCTTCGAGCGGCTGCCATGGCATCCGTGTTCGTCGAACCAGTGGCTGCGGAAAAATGCAACTTGCCGGCAAACATCGTCTCAGTGAGCGAGGACTTGAGCGCGGGCAGATCGAACATTGCGTGGCTCACTCTGCCGTAATGGTCATGGAGATGTCGGCGGCTTTGGCTGAGTGGGTAAGCGCGCCCACACTGATGAAATCGACGCCGGTTTCTGCGTAAGCGCGGATACTTTCAAGCACGATGCCGCCGCTGGCCTCGGTCGGAATCCATTTTTCGGTTTCTATTTTGGTTTCTCTTCGAATGCATTCCACGGCGTGTTTCACTTCCTTCACAGTCATGTTGTCAAGCAGGATGGCTTCGGCGCCATTCGCCAGCGCTTCTTCCAATTCCTGCGGCGTTCGTACTTCCACCTGAACACGCTGACCCGGTTTGCGCAGTTCCAGCGCGCGCCTCAACACTGTTGTCAGGCCGCCGCCAAGCGCAATGTGGTTGTTCTTGATCAGGATTCCTGAAGCCAGGTCGATGCGGTGGTTGGTACCTCCGCCGCAAAGGACAGCGTATTTTTCCAGAGCCCTCATACCCGGAACGGTCTTGCGGGTGTCGAGCACGTGGGCGTGTGTTCCTTGAACGGCGTCCGCGTATTTGCGCGTGAGTGTGGCAATCCCGCTCATGTGCTGGAGCAAATTGAGGATGACGCGCTCGCAACTGAGCAGCGCGCGGGCGTTGTGGCGGATGACTGCGAGCGCCTGGCCGGAGCGGGCCCGGACGCCATCAAAGATCTCCGGATGGCTCACGACCTCGAAACGCGTTTGGGCCGAGGGACGGCGGTCGAGCCGGGCAAAGACTTCAAAGATCTGCGGCACCGCGCCGAGCCCGGCCACGACCAATTCTTGGCGCGCGATGATGGTCGCCGTGGCGCGCAGGTTCGCATCAATGGTCAAGTTGGTAGTGGAGTCGGCCACGGCCTGATCTTCCACCAGGGCCTGCTCCAGCAATGCGTCGATGCGGCTGCTCTTCCAGTCCATTTCATAGTTCCTTTGGTGTACTGCACCTCTTAGCTGTTAGCTGCAAGCCGCCAGCTCAGATAGCTGAGGTTTTAATCGTAAAACGGGGCGGCTTTCAGGGGGAATCTGGCACTTTTGGTGCAAAATGGCCATTTTTTAGGCCAAAAACATGGCAAAAACGGGAGGTTTTGTTGACCGATGAGTAACTACGGTCCGATTTTTTTCTGTTGATTGCATTGATGTTAGAGCGAAATCCGTTACCCTTTAGTACTCTCCTGCGTAGAGGGGGTACCCCCCGGTGGGTCGGAAAATGGGCTTTCCGGGCCGGGAAGGCAACCGAGTTTGCCGCTCGAGACTGGAGGAGGCTCATAGACTTATTCTGCGCCGGCGACCGGTAATTTTCTGCATTGCGTGGAGACAGAGCGTTTCACCTCAATCCAGGTTATTGGACACCGTTCTCGGGTAAAGCAGCGAGGGCGGCGCGGGCTTTCTCAAGGAGCAGCCGCGTTTCGGATTCCTGCTTCTTGAGGCCTTCGACAACCTGCGGCGGGGCTTTGGCCAGAAAGCTCTCGTTTCCAAGTTGGCGCTCGGCTGCGGCCAAGCCTTTTTCATACTTGACGATATCTCGTGTTAAGCGCTCGCGCTCGGCGGGGATGTCGATGGACTTTTCATAGATGACGGCGACATCGAAAGTGGGCGTTGAATGGCTGGGCAGAGTTGGGGTGATCTGATCCACGAAGCGGGCCTCGCTGACGCGCGCCAGGCGCTCGACAATTGCGCTGCTCTTCTTTACGACGGTCTGCAATGCAGCGCTGACGCGCACCTCAATAGGAGTGACTGCCTTCTCTTCAACGCCGATCTCCTTGCGCAGAGTCCGAGTCTCGACAATGAGGCTTTGCAGAAGGCTCATTGCAGCCAGAGCAGTATCATCCGCAGGAGCGTCCGCGGCTTGAGGATAGCGTGTAAGCGCAATCGACTTCGCTGGTGGATTGCCGTCGTAGACTGCCTGCCATAGTTCTTCGGTGAGGAAGGGCATGAAGGGAGAAAGAAGCCGCAGTGCCGCTTCAAAGACGGAAACCAGGGTAGTGAGCGCAGCTTTCGTGGCGGCCTTGTCCGCCGTCTCCGCAAAATCCAGCCGCAGCTTCACGATCTCCAGGTACCAGTCGCAGAAGCTGCCCCAGAAGAACTGATAAATAGTATTGGCCGCATCGTCGAAACGAAAGATCTTGAGTGATTGGTTAACCTTGGCCGCGGTCAAATGCAGTTCGGCAACAATCCAGCGTTCTTCAAGCGGCGCATCGGCAGCAACGCTAGGCATTGCGCCCAGTGCGGAGAGATCGACCGTGATTCCCATCTCGGCGGCTCGGTCAACATTCATAAACAGGAACCGCGCGGCGTTCCAGATTTTGTTGGCGAAGGCGCGGTAACCTTCGGTGCGGGCTACGTTGAAGGCGATGTCGGTGCCTGGCGAGGCCATCGAAGCCAGCGTAAACCTCACCGCATCGGTCCCAAACTGCTTCACAATCTCGATGGGGTCGACGACGTTGCCCTTGGTCTTGGACATTTTCTCGCGGTTGGCGTCGCGCACCAGCGCGTGGATGTAGACCTCGCGAAACGGGACCGAATCGGCAAGCGGGCGCGTGCTGCCGCCGGGCACGGGGACGTCGCCCGCGAACCAGCAGCCGAGCATGATCATCCGCGCCACCCAGAAGAAGAGAATGTCGAAGCCGGTGACCAGCAGACTGGTCGGATAGAACGAGTCGAAGTCCGCGCGATTTTCCGCGGTTATATTCGGCCAGCCGAAGACCGAAACCGGCAGCAGGCCCGAGGAAAACCACGTGTCGAGCACATCGGTCTCCCGCGTGAGCTTCCCGGAGCCGCAGTGGGCGCAGTTGGTTGGGTCCTCGCGCGCAACTGTCATCTTGTGGCATTCCCCGCAATGCCATGCCGGAATCTGATGGCCCCACCAGAGCTGGCGGCTGATGCACCAGTCGTGGATGTTTTCCATCCAGTTGAGATAGGACTTTTCGTATTGTTCGGGAGTGAAGCGGATTGCTTTCGCTCCGTCCGGTCCCGGCTTGACGGCAGCAATGGCCTTGTCTGCCAGGGGCTGAATCTTGACGAACCATTGTGTGGACAGGCGCGGCTCCACGACTGTCTTGCAGCGGTCGCAATGGCCGACGTTGTTGGTGTAGTCCTTGACGGCCGCCAGGAGCCCCTGCTCTTCCAGGTCCTGGACAATCTTTTTCCGGGCAACGTAACGGTCGAGACCGGCGTAAGAGCCGCCTTCGGCATTGATGTGGGCCGTGTCGTCCATCACGTTGATCGAGGGCAGATGGTGGCGCTCGCCGATCGCGAAGTCGTTGGGATCGTGCGCCGGCGTCACCTTCACTGCGCCCGTGCCGAATTCGCGGCTCACCCACTCGTCGAGAATGACGGGGATCTCGCGGTTCATCAGCGGCAGACGCAGCTTCTTGCCGTGCAGGTGCAGATAGCGCTCGTCCTCGGGATGTATAGCTACAGCCACATCCCCGAGCATGGTCTCTGGGCGCGTAGTCGCTACAGTCAAGAACTTCCCCGAGTCCTTGCCGTTCGCATCGAGAACTGGATACCGAATCTCCCAAAGGTGCCCCTTGTGCTCGTCATAGACTACTTCGAGATCGCTAATGGCAGTCTGGCAGCGAGGACACCAGTTGACGATGTATGCGCCTCGATAGATGAGCCCCTGTTCGTAAAGCCGGACAAAAGCCTCACGCACCGCAACCGAGAGGTGGTCGTCCATGGTGAAGTATTCGCGCTGCCAGTCAACCGAGGCGCCCAGGCGCTTCATCTGGCCAAGGATCGCTCCGCCGTAGTGGCGTCTCCACGCCCACACGCGCTCGACGAAGGCCTCGCGGCCAAGCTGCTGGCGGGACGTGCCTTCTGAAGTCAGTTGGCGCTCCACCAGCATTTGCGTTGCGATGCCCGCGTGATCCGTTCCCGGCACCCACAGAACCCGGTCGCCGCACATCCGTCGCCAGCGCACGAGGATGTCACTCTCCGCATGCTCGAACATGTGTCCCATGTGCAGGTTGCCCGTAACGTTGGGCGGAGGCAGCAGCATGGTGAAGGTCTCGTCCGTCTGGGCAGTGCCAGGGGCTGGCTTGGGCTGCGCGAAAAGCCTCTCGCGCACCCAGTATTCGGCCCAGCGGTCTTCAATGGCGGTGGGGTCGTAGGCTTTGGGCAGGTCGTGAGGCATGGGGGTTTCAGGCGTGCCCCCGTGGGTCTGACCCTTCTTCAATAAGGGGTTTCGAGCGAGGGGACTACCCCCTCACTTTACCAGATTGAGGCCCTTAAGGAAGTTGGCGCACAATCCGGAGAATTTGCATCCGCCAACACAAATGGCCGCACCGGTTCGCGGTGCGGCCCTGATTGAACCCTGGTTGCCGATTAGAACGGGTTAATCTTGGCCAACCCCTTCTTTTTCTTCTTCTTGCTTGAAGATTCGTCGCTTAGGTCGGTCTTGGGCTTCTTGTGCTTGGTGTTGGCGGCCTCAGTGGGCGCGGTGGGCGTCGTACCAGGCTTGATCTCATTCTGCTGGATTGGGGCCTCCGCCGGCTTTTCAGAAGCAGGCAGTGCCGTGCTGGTCGGGCCGACCGGCTTGACCAGGGCGTTGGGGTCTGCCGCCGGAGTCCCGGAAGGTGCGCTCACAATCTCGGCGCCCACCCCCGTGCCACCCGCCGGAGCCTCCATCTGGAGCGGCGCCGTAGATGGTTGATCGGTGCGCGGTGGCTCATTCGCGCCAGTTGGCGGCACCGTGGCCGCCGGAGCCGCCGGTTTCCCCTCATTCACTGCGTCGTTGAACATCCCGAGGTTTTCCTTGGTGATCTCCGGCGCGAGCGTGCGCTTGGGATCGTTCAGGCTCGGTTCGCCCACGTGCACTGCCTCAACCACTGTGGGTCCGCGCTTAATCAGGCCCAGGGTCTTGTCGGTAAAATGCAGGGCCTGGCGGCTGCGCTCTTCCGCGTCGCTTTCGGCAATCGCGGCCTGGGTTGGCTCGGGAACCGGACGGTTCATCGCCACCAGCCGGTCTCGGGCGTCTTCAACGTGGGGAGCCATTGGATAGCGAGTGATCACCTTGTCGTAGGCGGCTGCGGCCCGGTCCTGGTAGACGGAGATAAGCCGCTCGCGGATAGCGCCGGGAATGTTGGGTGCAATCTGAACGTTGTGGGCTTCGCCTGCGTAGGCGTCGCCAATAGCCAACAGAGCCTGGTCGCTCTTGGAATAAAGCGGGTAGGCGTCGACCACGGTCCTGAGCCGGGCGACAGCGGCGTTATAGTTTTCGCGGCTCTCATAGTAGAGGCCGATCTGGGTTTCGCGTTCTGCCAGAACTTCCTGCACATCGCGCAGCTTCTGCTTGGCGCGGGGAATCAGCGCCGAGTCCGGGAACATATTGATCATGTCCCGGTACGCCTTTTCAGCTTCCTGCGCATTGCTGTAGTCGCGGTCGGGCTTCTCCATCTGCTGGTAGTAGATGTCGCCCACCTTCATCTTGGCCTCGGCAGCTTCAGGTGCGTCGGGAAAGAAGGTGATGAAGTCGTTGTACTCGGCCTCGGCCTGGGTCAGGGCCGCCGTGCCGCCTTCCTTGAACCAACTGTCGCCTACTGAGAGCTTGGCGCGCATCCGGTATTCCGAGTCAGGATAGGTATTCAGCAGAGTCTGCAAATCGAGCCGAGCGACGTCATAGCGGCCTTTTTTCAAGGCGACCATCGCCTTGTCATAGAGCTCTTTGTCCGGCTGCTTGGAGGCAACATTGCCCAGCGGGTTGGCGCTCAGGTCCACTTTCTTTTTGTGCTTGGGGTTCTTTTCCCTGGCCCGTGCAGAAATCCCTGCAAAGGTCAGAACCACGAGGGCCAGAACTGCAAACTTCCTGGAAAACCGGTTCATACTACCTCATTGCGGCGGCGGCCCGTCCACGGGCTCTCCACCATTTGAAAGCTCCCATTTGAAAGCTCTTTGATGAAAATCTTACTCTTTTCGTCCTAACGCTCGCCCGCTGCCATGCGAGCCGCTGCCAGCAGCGCACGAGCATCCTGTTCCGGCTGCCCGGCGCCAAAGACGGCATTGCCTGCAACGAGAAGTTCCGCCCCAGCTTTGACGACCTGGGCCACAGTGTCGTGAGCCACGCCGCCGTCCACTTCGATTCTAAATGCCAGGCCCAGTTCCCGGCGCAATTCGGCAAGGCGCCGGATTTTATCCAGAGAAAAGGCGATAAACTCCTGTCCGCCGAAGCCCGGGTTCACGCTCATAATCAACACATGATGGACCATCGGCAAGATGTCGATAATCAGATCCACCCGGGTGGCCGGATTCAGCACCACACCCGATTTCATGCCGTGGCGGGCAATCAGTTCCAGCGACCGGTGCAGGTGCGTGCATGCCTCGTAGTGGACGCTCAGCCAGTTGGCGCCAGCCTCGGCAAAATCGGCAATATACTCGTTGGGATTCTCGATCATCAGATGGCAATCGAGCGGCAGGCTGGTGGCTCTGCGCAGGCTCTTCACCACCGGCGGCCCCAGGGTAATGTTTGGTACAAAATGGCCGTCCATCACATCTACATGGATCACCGTCCCGCCGCCGCGCTCCGCAGCGGCAACCTGATCCGCCAGATGGGCGAAATCAGCCGACAGAATCGATGGGAGCAACTCAACCATAGGGCTCTTGAAGTGCAGGATTTTGGCGTAACCCCTTGCACCGTCAGTGTATCAGCCACGCGCACTCTTGGGCTCCGGTTTCCGGAACCGGGCCACTCGCGCGTCCTGACCTTCAAGCCGGCGCAACAAGATACGGCCGCGGGCCCGCTGCGCCGGTGTTCCCGACCGCGCCAGAATCCGCAGCATGTCCAGCACATCCGGCATCAACACAGGGTCCTGGCGCGTCAAATCGGCAAGGCCCTGCATCGCCAGCGTCTTCACAATCGAACTTCGGTCTTCAAGGTAGGTCCGTAGAATCGCGGCCGCGCGCCGGCATTCCGGAACCGTCAGTTCCATCCGCGGCACAACCAGCGCCAGATTCCAACGCAGCTTGTTTTGTTCCGCCTCCGCCAGCAGGCCCAGCAGCGAGTCCTTCCAGGGCTGAGCCAGCGCCGCCTTGTGAAGCGTGGCTTTCTCCAGCGCGTCGGCGGCGCGGTTCGCCACGCCGGCATCCTCATCCCAAAGACACTCGATCAACTCGGAAGCCTTTTTTGGCTGCGCCAGGATCAATGCGGCCACCTCACGGACCCGGCCCGCAAACAGGGGCCGTCCCCCCGTCAGCATCGCCCGAATCGTCTCCTGCTTTGCCATCTGCCGTCTTCCCGCAGTTTTGCCCTATGGGGCGTTCGCCACAGTCAGCATCCGCGCGGCCACGCGCCCCGCTCCGCGCAGAATGGCCTTCACATGCCAGTGCCCTTCGCCATCCGGGAAGAAGATCTCGCCTGTCCGCCGAGCCTCGGGCCGGTAGTACCACCGCTTCAGCAGCGCCAGATGCGCCTGCCGCACAGTCGCCGAAGGCGCCCCCGCTCCCTCCGCCAGCGAACCCAGCACCGCCTCCATCCGCCCCTCAAGCATCCCCCGCGCACCCTTCACCCGCGCTGCAACTCCAGCCCCGCTCACTGTCCCTTTTGCGGGTTCAATCTCCTCCGGAAGACCCTGAATGCTCCCTGCCTCTCTGATCCCGGTTCCCTGTTCCCAGTCCCCAGCTTTTTCCATCCCTGACCCCTGATCCCTGACCCCTGCTTCTCCGTTCTCTGTCTCTTCCGGTACCGCCTCAATCGCCAGCGGCTGCGCAAACAACGAAGTCGACCCCGATTGCTCGTTCTGAATCCTCATGCCCACCGTCGAGAAAGCCGCCGGTCCCCGCAACCGTCCATTCTCGAAGAGAAAAACCGCCACTTCATCCGAATTCGCCGAGCCTTGCAGAATAACAACCCGCAGTTGGCTGAGCGGCCGCACCAGTTCGCTGGCAAGCGCATGAACAGTCTCGACCTTTTGTACCTGCGCGTGCAGCGCCGCCGCTGACTCAAACTCGAGACTCGCCGACGCCAAGTCCCGTTCCGAGCGCAAGACCACCAGCCGGCTTTCGCCGCGCGTCGACAGAAAGCTCTCCACCGCCGCGGCCTCCTCGCCATAGCGCTCGTCAGTGCAGCCCTTGTAGCAAGGCGCCAGGCACATCTTCATCTCCGAATATACGCACCCGGGGTGGCTCGGATTCGGGTCCAGATCGTCCGTGCACCGGCGCAGCAAGAACAATTTCAAGGCCTCATCCACATAGCGCTCGGCGGCAGCACGCGACGAAAACGGCCCATAGGCCCAATCTGCCTCGCGTTGACTGGGCCGGTTGGTCACCACGATGCGGGGATAAGGATTGCTCCGCAGATACCGGACAAACGCCGGCGCTCGCAGATGCATCCTCTCCAACGCCTTCGCGCCGTAGACCTTCTGGAGCCATTCAAACTGAAGCAGCCGCGATTCGAACTCCGACCCCGTGAGCCGCCAGACGATCCGCCGCACGCGCCCCGCCAGTTGCAACCGCCGCGGATGTTTCGGTGAGGGTTGCAGCAGCCGTTCCAACCGCGCTTTCAGGTTAGGCGTACGGCCAATGTAGGGCTCAGCGTGCGCCTCTGCGCCATAAAGCGAAAACACCGCCGGCTTGTGCGGCAGTTGCCTCAGCGCGGCTTTGGCGTCCGCCGGGTCGAAAGCAATCTCATTCATCCCACCCGCAGGTAGATGCGTCCAATCCGCCCGTCCGCCCTGGTCCATTCCGTCCATGCTGCCCGAACTCCGCTACTACGCGCAGGCCGCCGCTAACTTGCTACGACGGGCGAAGCCCAGCTGACTCGCCAACACACGCGCAACGTGGCTGACTCGCTGAATCGTTAATGCCGCGAACTCCGCCTACCCCGCTAACCCGCCGAAAACATACCGTTTTGCAAGCTTATTACGACCAAATTGTTCGTTTGCACTGAAACGGACTGATACATCAGGTCATTCTCGTCGAAACGTCCTGATGCATCAGTTGATTTTCCAGGAAAAATCTTCCAATGTACAAAACCACCGCAAACAAGCCTAGAGAATTCGCGCAAAACCTCCGCTTCCTTCCGGTGTTTCCACCGAAAACACAAAAATGGTCGCCAAAGCGGCGCGCCGCGATTGGCCTGCAGCTAGAAGCTAGTAGCTGCTCTCCTCAGCCCCCGCTACCGTCATCCCGTCGATGCGCAGCGTGGGCGAAGCCACCGCGCCGCGGAACTCCAGGTCGCTGCCGATGGCGGTCACGTTCATCAGCATTTCGGCCAGGTTGCCGGCGATGGTCACCTCTTCCACGGCGTGCGTAAGCTGGCCGTTCTCGATCCAAAGTCCTGTCGCGCCTCGGGAGTAGTCGCCCGTCACAATGTTTGTGCCGAAACCCATCAGGCTGGTGACGTAGAATCCAGCAGACAGATCTCTGATGATTTCATCCGAGGTGAGTGTCCCTGGCTCCAGGTAGAGATTGCCGCGGCCGATTCCCGGCGTTCCGGCCAGCCCGCGCGAGGCATTATGCGTGGACTTCATGCCTAGCTTCCGCGCCGTGTAAGTGTTGAGCAGGTAGTTGCGCAGCACACCCTCTTCCACAACCACCGTGCGCTGCGAAGGCAGCCCTTCGCCATCGAAGGGAGATGTTCCATACCCGCCCGCGCCCGTAGGTAGCATCATCGTGTTGTCGTCAACGATCGTCAGATTGGTCGCTGCGATCTTTGTGCCCAGCCGTCCCGCCAGAAACGACGCTCCGCGCCAGATCGAATCACCCGATGCGGCTTCAAAAACACTGCCGATCAGCGAGCGCGCCACCTCCGGCGCAAACACGATTGGAACCCGCTGCGTGGGCACTCGCCGTGCGCCGAGCCGCCGAAGGGTGCGGCGCGCGGCCTCTTCCCCAACGGCTTCAGGCGATTCAAGGTGCGCGAAGCTCCGCGCGCTTGACCACCAGCCGTCGCGCTGCATTTGCCCGTTCGCGTCCTTGGCCAGCGGGGCCGCCGAGACACCGGCGTAGCTGGTGCGGTAGCCGCCCACAAAGCCGCGCGAGTTGGCCAGCACCATGCGGCCGGTAGCGGCATCAAAGCTGCCGCCGTCAGAGTTCGTAATGCGCGGGTCGACGGCCAGCGCAGCGGTTTCAGCCCGGCGCGCCCACTCGATGCGCTCTGGCCCTTCAAGCGAATAAACATCGTCGTAAAAAAGATGCAGATCGCCCTTCAGCGAGCCGAATTCGGCCGTCTCCGGAAGTCCTGCGAAGGGGTCTTCCTCGGTGACGTTCCCCAGCGCCATAGCCCCATTCACAAGCTGGCGAATTCCGTCCGCAGTCAAATCGCTCGTAGACGTCGATGCCGACCGCTTGCCCAGAAACACGCGCAGTCCTAACCCTCGGGAACCAGATTCCTTGAGGGTCTCCACCTGGCCCATACGCACGTTGACGCTGAACTCATCGCCTTCGCGGACCACCGCTTCGGCGTCTGTGGCTCCAGCCTTCATGGCCAGAGCAACAACGTCGGCGGCGAGGGATTCAAGGTCAACAGCAGATTCGGAGGATGGAATTGCGGCTTCGGCCATGGGTCAACAGTAACAAAATGCCTTGCGGTTAGGTACACGCGGAATGCGTTCGTGATTTGTCGTAAGACTCAGCGTCCAGTCCCTCCCACGGTGATCTTGTCCAGCTTGATCGTCGGCATGCCTACCCCAACCGGGACACTCTGCCCATCCTTGCCGCAGGTCCCGATGCCTTCGTCGAGCTTCAGATCGTGCCCGACCATTGACACATGCTTCAGCGCTTCAGGTCCATTGCCGATCAGCGTTGCGTCCCGCACCGGCGCGGTGATTTTGCCGTCTTCAATCAGGTAAGCTTCAGAGGCCGAGAAGACAAATTTGCCGTTCGTAATGTCCACCTGCCCGCCGCCAAAGTTGACCGCATAAAGCCCGTGCTTGACCGAGCGAAGGATGTCCGCAGGGTCATCGTCGCCGGCCAGCATATAGGTGTTGGTCATGCGCGGCATGGGGATGGACTGGTAGCTCTCCCGCCGCCCGGACCCGGTGTTGGCGCAACCCATCAGGCGCGAGGAGAGCTTGTCGGAGAGATAGCCCTTCAGGATGCCGCCTTCGATCAGCACCGTCTCCTGTGTGGGCGAGCCCTCGTCGTCCACATTCAGCGAGCCACGCCGCCCTGCCATGGTTCCGTTGTCCACCACGGTAACCTTGGAACTGGCGACGGACTGGCCGATAAGTCCCGTAAACGCAGATGTTTTCTTCCGGTTGAAATCGGCTTCGAGCCCGTGGCCCACTGCCTCGTGCAGCAGAATCCCCGGCCATCCCGGCCCTAGCACTACTTCCATCTCCCCGGCCGGCGCAGGCACCGCACCGAGCTGCAAGATGGCCCCGCGGGCCGCCTCACGCGCCAGGCCCTCCGGGCTTTTTGATCCCACAAACTGGTCCAGTCCAGCCCGTCCGCCGCCGCCAGCCGAGCCCTTCGTGGTAATTGCCCCGTCTTTGGCAATCACAAATACATTGAGCCGGCAGAGCGGCTGAGTGTCGCTGGCGAAAGCGCCGTCGGATGCGGCGATCAGGATGCGCCGCAGTTCCTCCGAGTAGCTTGCCCTCACCTGCACGACCCGGTTGTCGAATGCGCGAGCGGCACGGTCGGCGCGAAGAATCAGTTCAAGCCGCGCCGCCAGGTCCAGATCGTACCCGCCCAGTGGAACAGGATAGAGATCGGCATTCGGCGCCTCAGTAAAACCCTGCACCGGCTGCTTCGCCGGCCCCGAAGCGATAAGTGCCGCAGTTTTGGCCGCGTGGAGCAGGCGTTCCGGGCTCAAATTGTCGGTGTATGCATACCCAGTTCGCTCCCCCGCAAGCACCCGAATTCCGCACCCCGCACTAGTCCCCTGGCTGGCCGATTTTACGATCTGTTCGTCAACGCCCAGCGCCGTTGCTGTAACCGACTCAAAGTAAAGGTCGGCGTAGTCACCACCGGCCGAGAGCGCCTCGCCCAGGCAACGCTCGAGCAGCCGCTCGGTAATGCCGAATTTTTCAAAAAAATAGCGTTTAAGGCTGGGAGCAGGGGAAGCAGCCGGTATCGTCATGGTGCCTTTCAGTTTACGCTTCTTCGGGTTTTGGCGGAAGCGCGCAAGACGGCGTTACAGCCTTGATTCGTGGCGATTTGGCCCCTGTTGCGTGGCTCCGCTTCATGCTAAATTCTTCGGATGAAGAGGATTATTGCTGCTTCCCTGTTTCTGGTGGTGTTAGCCAGCCCGGCGTTCGCTGCCTCGAAGCACCATCATCACCACCACCATCATCACCTCCACCGTCCAGCCTAGACCCAACCTCGCCCGGAGGTTGTTCTTCGCTGGATTCGGACGCTGGTAGTGTGTTCACTTTTACTCCCTGTCCCGTTTCTCTCTTGGTGCAGGGCTTTTCGCGCCAGCTCCAACTCTCTACTCCATGCTAGATTTATCGCATGAAGAAGTTGCTTGCCGCCGCGTTGTTTCTTATGGTTTTTGCCGGCCCGGCGTTCGCCCGGACAAAGCACCATCGCCCGCCCAAACCCCAGCACCAGAACGCACCTCACTCATACACAAAGCACAAACCCGCCAATCACCCTGCTGCAGTTCATCCCCACCGCAAGTCTTAGAGTCCGTTCTCCAATTGAGGGAGTGCGCATCGTCAAAGTTACTCTGTGGCGATCTCTGCCTCTTGTGGCGAAAAACACAGTGCCGCCCCGTGCAGCATGGTAATGTTTTGCCATGACAGAACTGGACCAACTGCGCTATCCAATTGGCCACTTCAGCCCACCGGCCGACCATTCGGCGGCTATCCGCACCGAACAGATTCAGGCTGTGCGCCTGCTTCCGGAGCAACTGTGTGCCGCGGTGAGCGGCTTGAGCAATGTTCAGCTTGATACACCGTACCGTGACGGAGGCTGGACCGTAAGGCAGACGGTGCATCACCTGGCCGACAGCCATGCCAACTCCTTCATCCGCTTCAAGCTTGCTCTTACTGAAGATTGGCCCACCATCAAGCCTTACGACGAGGCCTCCTGGGCCAAGCTGGCCGACAGCAAGGTACCCATTGACGGGTCGTTGACGTTTATCGATGCGCTGCATCAGCGCTGGGTGGCGCTGCTGGAATCCATGACGGAAGAGGACTTCCTCAAGGGCTACAACCATCCAGAGAATGGCCGCCAGAATCTTGCCCGCGCGCTGGCGATTTACGAGTGGCACGGACGCCACCACACCGCGCACATCACGGGCCTGCGCGCACACAAGGGCTGGTAGGCGCTCCCAATGGCTCCAGAAGACGCTGCCGCATCGCCCGCCCGGCTGGCGCAGACCATCGAAGACTATCTCGTAGACCATCCGACGGCCGCGCTCCTGGAAGATGGGCGCGTTGCCTTCGACATGCGCATTGCCCACTATGCGGTGAGCGAGCAGCATGGGCGCTGCCTGCTTCAGCTCTGGAGCGAAGAGAGAAACCTTGTTCGCACTGTTGTCGAAGTGCAAGAGCGGGCGCAATGCCTGCGCCTGACGACCCGGCGCATGGGCGCAGCCAAACCGCAGGCGCTTGAGCTTGTGCCCACGAGCGACCGCCGAACGCCGACAGCGCGCGATGCCAGCCGCCGCAACTATCAGCGCCTGCTGGAACGCGCGCTGGCGCGGAGATTCCACGACGCAAAGGTGGATGGATTGCGTTCGGCGATGGACTTGGAGCATAGCTTTGGTCCTGCCTATGTGCGTGGGCGGCTCTTGCGCGGTACGGCCGCTGAGGCGGTGATCGGCGTTGGCGAGTCCGAGTCCGCTGCCATGATTGACGGGATTCTGACACTGGGAATTCTCTGGCTCGATCATTGCCGTCAACATGGCGATGCACGAAGACACTTTGGCGGGCTCAAGGTAATTGTGCCGTCGGGAGCATGGCGAACAACCGCGGAACGCATGGCCTGGCTGAATCATGCTGCCGCCGATTTTCAATTGTTTACTCTTGACGAACGCAGCGAAGAGCTTGCGCAGGTGGATTTTCGCGACACCGGCAATCTCGAGTCGCGGCTCGTTCATTCATTTTCATCGGCGGCCGCTATCGAGCGTTGCGAGCACGGAGTTGCCAGGCTGCTGGCTCTGGTTCCTCCTGCGGCCCGCGAGAGAGTCGAGGTGCGCGCCAGTTCGGCAACTGAGGTTGGCCTGCTGCTGCATGGCCTGGAATTTGCGCGCGTGCGCCACGGAGTTGCGGCACACTCGTTTGCCCGCAAGGACGAAGCCAGCTTCGGCGCGGGCGCTAACGAGACACCGCTTACCGAAGAGAACGAGGGCCTGTGCCGGGAGCTGTGCGCGCGTCTCTTTCAAAGCCGCCATCCCGATGGCACGCACACCGATCCTCTATTCCGAATGCAACCTGAGCATTGGCTCGAATCTCGTTTGAGAACCGGAATCTCGGAGCTGCTCCCAGGTTTGCGCGGCGATCTCATGTATACGCAGGTGCCGGCGCTTTCAAGCGGCGATCGCGGATTGCTCGACCTGTTGACGCTGGATCGCAACGGGCGGCTCGTGGTGATCGAACTCAAGGCGGACGAGGATCTGCATCTCCCGCTTCAGGCGCTCGACTACTGGATTCGCGTTCGCGCGCTGAACGACGACCGCCAGCCGGCAGCGAGCGGGCGGCCGCTCACGGCGTTCGAGCGGCAGGGATACTTCGGCGGCGCGGAAGTTTCGCCAGTCAATCCCCGGCTGCTATTGGTCGCACCGGCACTGCGCATCCATCCAGCCAACGAGCCGGTGCTGCGTTACCTCTCATCGCAGGTCGAGTGGGAACTCATTGCTGTCAGCGAACACTGGCGGCGCGAACTAAACACAGTCTTTCGCAAGCGCAGCTTCTCCCCCATCCCACCGCCCGCTCTCCAGCCCATCTCGAGGTTGTAAACAACCGTCCATGGACTTGTGCAGTGTCAGGTATGTCCCCGGTTCAAAATGTCAGGGATGTGACCGGTCCGTACCCATCTACAGGTACCCCCCCTCCCTATGTAGTGCGGACCTTTCGGCCAAGTGACTCAGCAGAATGGACTTATGGAGAAGGGGTTGCCGTAAAGTCGTCTCAGCATTGAAGTTTTCAGCAAAGTACTCTCAGCAAAGGGGTTACGTGTGCTTTTGGAGCAAGAAACGGTAAAATCCTCACGACATTGAAGTTATCCACAGGGTCCTCTGGGCAAAGGAGTTAGAGCGGTTTCGATTCAAGTGTTGCCGTCTTAAGGTCGTGCGAGGTGGCATTTTCTTGAGAAAAATGCCACTTGGCGTCTGCGTTTCTGTAAACAGCAGAATCGAAACCGCTGTAAGGGCACGTTAAGAACTCTTAGCTCTCGGCTTCCAGCCCTGGTCTCCTCGATCGAGGCAATTTCGCTTTGGCTGCGTGGACGGACGAAGGACGGCTATGAAACGAGTGTGCGCCAAAGGCAGGTAATTCTCTGCAGATGGGATGCTCGCGGTATTGGGAAGGGCCGATCTAAAGGAGATGAATACCAACGCGGCTGCGGACCGCGGCAGATTTGCGGTGTTTCCACGAGCTTTCAGCTTTCAGCCTTGACCCCTTACCGAATCGGCGTCGAATTCGATCCCTGCAGCAAGTGCAGGCATTGAGTGCCGGCTATTGCGTTGGCTTCCAGCGCAGGATCGGCTTTCGTGCGGCCTGCACTTCGTCGAGCCGCGAAACCCGGGTCGAATGCGGCGCAGTCTTCACAAGCTCCGGCGTCTGCTCGACTTCGTTCGCAATTGAACGCATGGCGGCGATGAAGAGGTCAAGCTCTTCGAGCGATTCGCTTTCTGTGGGCTCAATCATCAGCGCGCCGTGGACGATGAGCGGGAAGCTGACCGTGTAGGGATGGAAGCCGTAGTCGATGAGGCGCTTGGCGATGTCGCCGGTCTTGACGCCGAGTGCGGCCTGGCGCTTATCGCTGAAGACGACCTCGTGCATGGAGGCGGTTTTGTAGGGCAGCTCGTAGAGGTCTTCGAGCTTTTTGCGAATGTAGTTGGCGTTGAGGACAGCATCTTCGGTGGTTTGGCGGAGGCCGTCAGGGCCGTTGGCGAGGATGTAGGCGAGGGCGCGGATGAACATGCCGGTGTTGCCGTAGAAGGCGCGGACGCGGCCGACAGAGTGGGGGCGGTTATAGTCCCAGGACAACTGACCCGCGGACTTTGTTTCCCTGGTCCCCAAAAGCGAGGGATCGGGGGCACCCGACGAAGAATCGAAAGGCGCGCGGAACATGGGCTCGTTGCCAGTTGGGGATGGGTCGTCATTGACGGTTTCCCAGGTCTCGGGCACCGGGGTGTTCGACGGGGTGTTGCGGACCAGAACGGGCGTGGGCAGGAAGGGCTCAAGGAAAGCTTTGCAGGCCACGGGGCCGGAGCCGGGGCCGCCGCCGCCGTGTGGCGTCGAAAAAGTCTTGTGCAGATTGAGGTGCATGACGTCGACGCCGAAGTCGCCGGGACGCGCCTTGCCGACGAGGGCATTCATGTTGGCGCCGTCCATATAGAGCAGCGCGCCCTTGGCGTGGAGTATGCCGGCGATTTTGTGGATCTGGCTCTCGAAGACTCCGATCGTTGAAGGATTCGTGAGCATCAGCGCCGCGGTCTCTTCGTCGACCTGGCGGGCGAGGGCTTCGAGATCGATGCCGCCTTCGGGGTTGGACTTGAGGTTCTCGACCTGGTAGCCGCAGATGGCCGCGGTGGCAGGGTTGGTGCCGTGGGCGGAGTCGGGGATGAGGATTTTTTTGCGCGCGTTGCCCTTCGACTCATGCCAGGCGCGGACGAGAAGGATGCCGGTGAATTCGCCATGGGCTCCGGCGGCGGGCTGCAGCGTGATTGCGTCCATGCCGGTGATTTCAATGAGGCAGCGCTGGAGAAGGTCAATGACTTCGAGAATTCCCTGGGCGAGCGAGTCGGGGCGATAGGGGTGCGCCTCGGCCAAACCCTCGATCCGGGAGACCGCCTCGTTCACGCGCGGGTTGTACTTCATGGTGCAGGAGCCGAGGGGGTACATGCCCAGATCGATGGCGTAGTTCCATGTGGAGAGGCGGGTGAAGTGGCGGATGATTTCGATCTCGCTTAGTTCGGGGAGGAGGCCTGGGGTGGTGCGGTGGGCTGCGCCGAGCAGGGCGGCGGGATCGACGGCGGGGACGTCGAGCGGGGGGAGCTTGTAGGCGCGCTTGCCGGGCGCGGATTTCTCGAAGACCAGGGATTCGTTCTGCGTCTGGTGGGGGCGGACTTTGCCGAGAGTTTTGGGGGCGGTTTCGGTGGTCATTATGCCTCTGTCTTTTTTTGATCTTCTTGGCGCTGTGGAGTTAGGCAGGCTGTGCCCTCAGGATATGCAGGTGTGGAGCGGAGGACCCATTTTCCGCTTCGGTAGTTAAATCCGAGTTCAAAGGTTTCTTCAGCGGGACGTAGCTTTTTGATCCTACGAATCGATAAATTTGCAGTACAGTGTGCATCCTCACCCCCAAAGAACATTTCTATTTCTATCTTTGTCGAGCTGTTCTGCTCCAACCACTCTCTATATGAGATTTGCCATTTATCGAGATTGATATATGCACCATTGGGGAATCTTGTCGATGCAATACACTCTGTCGAAATCAGCAAACAGTAAAGCCCCTGCTTATTGAGAAACTCCCGCTTGATGTCACTTGGCGAAAGAATGCCGCCCCAAACCGCGAAGCCCCCTTTATCAACAAAACCTAGAAATGCTGAAGCATCTTTTGCCCTGATGATTCTTAGCATTTTGGCCATGGTGAGCCGCAGTTGAACTTCTTTCTGCTGCTGCTCGGCCTTCGTGCCGCAGGCTCTATCCTCGTTTTGAGCACTCAGGCACAAATTCGATGCTGTCAAAAGAACAAGAAAACCAATGAGATTTCGAATACTAGCGCGCGAGCCGTTCCATCTCATTCTTTGCTCTCCCGCATCTCTTGCGGCACGACTAAAGTCGTGCCCTTTCAAAGCGAATGCAAAAGCAACAGCAAAAACAACCGCAGATTCTTCGTCTCCGCTATGCTCCGCTCAGAATGACAGCGAGGGTGGGTGAGCATCTAAGCTTCCACCGGGGCGGCGGCCAGGACTTTGGCGGCGGTGTCGATGTTTTCGCGGGTGATGACTTCCGTCACGCACCAGAGGGTGGCGTTTTTCAACTCGGGGTACCAGCGGCTCAGGTCGATGCCGCCGACGATTTTTTCGTCCATCAGGCGCTGGCTCCAGGTCGCTGGGGTTTCGTCGGTTTGGAGGACGAACTCGTGGAAGTGCGGCGCGGCATTAAAGAGCAGCTTTGCGCCGGGCTGCGAGCCGAGAGTTTTCGCGGCGTAATCCGCTTTGGCCAGGTTGTGCTCGGCTAACTCGCGGATGCCTTCTTTGCCGTAGACAGTGAGGAAGATGGTGGCCATCAATGCGACCAGCGCCTGGTTGGTGCAGATGTTCGACGTTGCCTTCTCGCGGCGGATATGCTGCTCGCGCGTGGCGAGAGTCAAGACGAAGCCGCGGTAGCCGTTGCCATCGACAGTTTGGCCGACGAGGCGGCCGGGCATCTGGCGCACATATTGTTCTTTCGTAGCGATGACACCGCAGAACGGGCCGCCGTAGCTTAGGGCGACGCCGAAGGACTGGGCTTCCATGCTGACGATGTCGGCCTCGACTGGCGGACGGACTACGCCGAGGGAAACTGCTTCTGCGATGCTGACGATAAGCAGCGAGCCTTTTGCATGGGCGATGGCCGCGATGGCCGGAATGTCCTCAATGACGCCGAAGAAATTCGGACTCTGTACGAGCACTGCGGCGGTTTCATTCGTCACTTCGGCTTCGAGAGCCCTGAGATCGATGCGGCCAGTCTCGCGGTCGCAGGGGACGAGTGTCGACGGCAGCCCCTGATGTTTGGCGTAAGTCGATAACACTTCGCGGTACTCGGGATGAACTGTACTTGCGACAACAGCCTTGTGGCGGCCGGTGACGCGGACGGCCATCATCACCGCTTCTGCCGCGCCTGTGGAACCGTCGTACATGCTTGCGTTGGCGAGGTCCATGCCGGTCAGTTCGGCGATCATCGTCTGAAACTCGAAGATTGCCTGAAGCGTGCCCTGCGTGATCTCGGCCTGATAGGGCGTGTAACTGGTGAGGAACTCGCCGCGCTGGACGAGGGAATCGATGATGACGGGGCGGTAGTGGCGATAGGCGCCCGCGCCGAGAAAGCTGGCGTAACCCGTAGCGTTTTTGTCCGCGGCGGCGCGGAAGTAGTCGACGATTTCGCTCTCGGCTTGCTGGCGCGGCACGTCGAGGTCGCGGTTGAGGCGATACTCGGCTGGAATCACTTCGAAGAGCGAGTCGATGGAGGCCGCGCCGATCTCGGTGAGCATCTGGCGGCGTTCGGCAGGCGATTTGGGAAGATAACGCATTTGAGCTTCTAGCCGCTCGTTTCTTCAGAGATGAAAGCTTCATATGCGGCGGCGTCAAGAAGGACGTCGAGTTCCGCGGGATTGGAGAGCTCGACCTTGATGATCCACGTGGTGTGCGGGGCCTCGTTGATCTTGTCCGGCGCGGTCTTCAATTCTTCGTTAATGGCAGTAACTGCGCCACTTACGGGTGAGTAGAGGTCGCTGACCGCCTTCACGCTCTCAACGGATCCAAAGGTGGCGTTGGCCGTGACGGCGTCGCCGACTTTGGGTACGTCGACGTAGACGATGTCGCCGAGGGAGCTTTGCGCGTAGTCGGTAATGCCGATGGTCCCGATGGCGCCATCAAGATCGATCCATTCGTGTTCGCGGGTGTAGCGGTAGTTCGGCGGGTAGGGCATGGTGAGTCCGCTCCTTCAGATGAAAACAGCGAAACTCTAGTGTAAATCGAGCTGGTTCACTGGAGAGGCTGAGGAAAAGGGGGAAAGGCAGGGAACCGAAGGGCCGTCGGCGGGCGGTCATGTTGTTTCAGCCTTTCGCCAGGAATAAGGCGCGCCCCATCGGGTATTCCGATGGGACACTGAAGCTGATTCGCGATGACCCTTTTCTGTTCACTGTTGCGTGTTGCTTATTCCGTTGTCCCCGCCTCCCCTCACTTGTCGAAGAACTCGCCGTGGCCGCCGTTGGCCCAGGGATCGTATTGCTGGGCAAAGTTGGCGCGGGTCTGGGTAGAGGGGTGGTTGAACTCCCAGAACTCGATGAAGGGGCTGGGATTGGGGTCTTCAAGCCAGGCTTCGCCGAGATGGTTGAAGGCCGCGACAGCGGTCTTTTGCGGGTTGGCAACGATGCCATGAATGGCTTCCTGCCCGTAGACGTCGGCCTGGTGTTCGAAGTGGCGGCTGAAGGCGTTGTTGACCGGCTCCAGCACGAATCCGGCGACGGAGATGGTGAACAGCAGAACCAGGAATCCCGCACGGCTGGCAAGCGGGGCTCCGTCTCCGGGTCCACCCAGTTGCCAGCGCGGGCCGAATCGCCGGGCAAGCCAGGCGGCGAATCCGGCGCAGGCCCAGTAAATGAAGAAGAGCCCGACGGCCATGCCGGCAATCAGTTTGGGGATGTGATGGAGAACATAATGGCCACTTTCATGGCCGAAGACGAAGAGGACTTCGTCGTCGGGAAGACGATCGGTGGCGGTGTCCCACATGACGTATCGTTTCGTGGTTCCGATACCAGTCACGTAGGCATTGATTCCGTTGTATTTCTCGCTGGCTTTCATCAGGAACATGCGATCGGGGGGGATGTTGATTCCAGTGCGGGCTACGACGGTCTCAAGCTTGGTGACGAGGGGGGCGTGATTCTTTTCCAGCGGCTCGAATTTGTTGAAGATGGATTCCAGAAAAGGCGAGATAAAGATGAGCAGAATCATGATGGGTAGCGTGGCGACCCAGATGCCGAGCCAGTAGCGTCGGGGCCAGCGGCGCACGATCCAGTTGAATAGGAGCAGGACCGGCGCGCCGATGAGCAAGATGAGCCCGAGCGACTTGGCCTGATCGCCGAACCAGCTGCCCCAGCCCTGCACGCTGATGTCGTAGCTCTTTTCCATATATTGGCTGAAGCAGTCGAGGGGCAGGCTGGCGAGGGTGGTGATGACGAAGAAGGCCGCGAAGAAAATGAGCCCCTGAATCCATCGGCGGCCCGCGGTACGCTGGGCCCAGGCTTCAAGGCGAGCCGCTGTGCGGGATGCCAGCAGCAGCCAGAGAACGGCAATTCCCCAGAGCCCGCCGACAATGTCCATGATGTTGCGAATTCGGCTGATGGCAATGGCCCTGGCCAGCTTATCGGGTGAAAGCGCATAGGCGTTCCGGGGACTGGCGGGAGCCGGAGCAGGAGCCGTGGCCTGAGCTGCCACCACGCGCGGGGCAACTTGAGGTCCCGGCACGATGCGCGGGGCCACGCAGGTAAGCAGGACCGTAAAGCAGATGGTGAAAAATGAACAGCGCACAAATGTCATGGGGAAACTCCATTCTTGATCCATCTAATTTGGAATCCAAAAGCGATCACGGCCTAACCGCAAAGGTCCCAAGAAGAATTCGGTTGCCCATGCGGGGCTGGAGGAGCCAAATCGTGCAGATTTCTGACGGTTTTGTCGCCTGCGGTGGACGAAACCTTGGGCACCCACGCTTATATCTCAAGTTCACCTACCGATTTCTTGCCGATTGCCTGTGGCCGGACAAAGAACAGCAGGTGACTTTGAGACAATCTTGAATACAGATGCTTTTACCCGATTTTGCCCAAACTATGCTAGAGAAAACTTCGGCGGTTCCAGGAAAGTTCGCACTCAGGCTGTGTCAATGCGCGGCGATTGCGGTGTCAACGCTGATCATTCCGGCCCCGGCCTCCGCGCAGACCTCAACTCCCGTACTTTTGGAAGCCATGACCGCCGAGTTGCAGCGCGCATTTACCTCGCTTGGCAAACAAGCGCCCGGCAATCCCGACTCCGACAAGCAGTTGCCCCCTTACTTTCTCAGCTACGCGGTGAGCGATGCGAACGGCGTGTCGATCCGAGCGCAGTTTGGGGCACTGGTGGATAGTTCGGCCAACCACGTGCGGGTTGCCGATGTGCAGGTGCGGCTGGGCGGCCCGAAGCTGGACAATACGCACGGAGAACATCGCGCCTCGGCTGTGAACACCCTGCAGTTGCCGCTGGGTGACGACCGCGAGGCACTGGTTCGTTCGCTCTGGCTGGCAACCAACACGGGCTATAGCACGGCCCTGGACAACTATCTGCGCGTGACGACCGAAGCGCAGGTGCGGGCCAAGGAGGAAGATACCTCTCCGGACTTCAGCCGCGAGGCGCCACAGTCTTACATCGGCAAACAAGCTGCGCCGGTGATTGTGGACAGGGGCGCCTGGGAAACACGGGTGCGCGCGCTGTCGAAAGTCTTCCGCGAGTTTCCCAATGTGTACCAGAACGTTGTGATGCTGACGGCGCAGAACGAGACCGATTATTTTGCCTCGTCGGAGGGCTCGCGGGTTGTGACGCCGCACATGCAGGCGCGAATTGTGGCGATTGCGGTAACGCGCGCCGAAGACGGCATGGACCTGTTCCGCGAGCAGACATTCGAGGCCGAGACGGTGGAAGGATTGCCGTCGCAAATGGAGCTGGAGGCGGCGATGCGGGAGCTGGGCAAGAGTCTCGAATCGCTCCGCAAGGCTCCGGTGACGGAGCCCTTTGACGGGCCGGCAATTCTCTCGGGGCGCGCGGCGGCGGTGTTCTTTCACGAGGTACTGGGGCATCGGCTTGAGGGCCAGCGCCAGCGCGGCGACGAGGAAGGGCAGACGTTTACCAAGGATGTGGGCAAGCCGGTACTGCCGAGTTTTCTTTCCGTGGCCGACGACCCGACGATCACGAAGTTTGGCGGCACATGGCTCAGCGGCAGCTACGCGTACGACGATGAGGGCGAGAAGGCGCAGCGCGTAGACCTGATCGACGATGGGGTGCTGAAGACGTTTCTGATGTCGCGGCTGCCGATTGCAAGCTTCGGCACCTCGAACGGCCACGGCCGCGCGGAGACGGGCCACGTACCCACCGGGCGCCAGGGCAACCTGATTGTGACTTCAACCAAAAGCGTGCCTGACGCGGAGTTGCGCAATCAGTTGATCGACGAAGCCAGGAAACAAGGCAAGCCGTACGGGCTCTACTTCGAAGACATCTCGTCGGGGTTCGCGGTGACGACACGCAGCTCGCCGCAGGCATTTCAGGTGATTCCGCTGGTGGTGTGGCGCGTGTATGTGGATGGGCGCCCCGATGAGTTGGTGCGCGGGGTGAGCATTGTGGGCACGCCGCTGGCGGCGATGAAACGAATTCTGGCCACGGGCGACAAGAGCGAAGTGTTCAACGGCGAGTGCGGCGCGGAGTCGGGGACGGTTCCGGTGAGCGCGGTGGCTCCGGCGATGCTGGTGAGCGAAATGGAGACGCAACGGCAGCCGCAGGGGACGGCCCGGCCGCCGATATTGGCGATACCGGGAGCTGAACAAGGATCAGGAATCAGGGATCAGCGGTCAGCAGGCGATGCGGGCCGCAGCGACAAGGAGGCGAAATGAAGGGGACTCAATCAATTCGTCTTGTTGCTTGCGGATTCGTAATTGTGCTGCTGTGCGTCCCGTCCTTTATGTCAGCACAGCAGACGCGTGCCGATGCTGAAAAGGATCCGGTGCTCAAGGCGATGCTCGACGAGCTGGACCGCAGCATGGGCCAGCTGCAGTTGAAGGGTTTTGAGAAGCCGTTCTTTATCCAGTACCGGATTGAGGAAGTGGACGACTACACGACCAAGGCGGAGTTTGGCGCCAGCGAGGGCGCGCAGCACGGTCACGAGCGGGTGGCGCGCGTCACGGTTCGGGTAGGCGATTACAAGACGGACAGCTCGGGCGGTCGCGGCGACGGGTCGCTGGAGTTGGCGGCTATGGACGACGATCCGATTGCGCTGCGCTCGGCGCTGTGGTCGGCGACGGACACGGCGTACAAGAGCGCGCTGGCTGCCTATGCGCAGAAGCAGGCGGCGCTGAAGCAGGTGCAGACGCCCCCGCAGGCCGACGACTTCAGCCACGAGAAGCCGCTGATCTGGCTGGCCGAGCCCGTCGCGTTGAAGGTTGACGCGGATGACTGGACACAGCGAGTGGCGCGGGCCAGCGGGCTCTACCGGAACGATCCCACGGCCAGCGCGGGCGAGGGCAACGTGCAGTACTCGACCGCTGACTTTCATGGCCGGGTGACGACCACGTGGCTGGCAACGAGCGAGGGAACAATCGTACGCAAGACGGCGCAGGAGTACCAGGAGGTGTTCGCCGTGGGCACGCAGGCGCAGGATGGAATGCGGCTTGACCGGTCCTATGCCTCGACGGGAAGCTCGCTCAAGGATCTGGATGCGCCTGATGCTTTTGAGAAGCGCGCGAAGGGATTGATTGCCTCGCTTGCCGAATTGCGCAAGGCACCGCTTGTTGACGAGGAATATCACGGTCCCTTGCTGCTGAGTTCCGATGCCAGCGCCGATACTCTGCACGGCTTGCTGACGCAGGGCGTGACGGCCACTCGGCCCAGGCTGGGCACAGAGGCGCGCACAAACGGGCCATTTGCCTCCAGCTTTCATGCCGAGGTGCTGCCGGGGTTCATTGACGTTGTCGACGACCCAGGGCTGAAGAGTTACGACGGCAAGGGGCTGGTGGGCGCTTACGACGTGGATGAAGAGGGCGTGCCTGCGCAGGCAGTGAAGCTGGTGGTGCAAGGACGACTGGAGAATTACCTGATGGCCCGCGAGCCGGTGCGTGATTTTCCGCAGTCGAATGGGCACGGGCGCGGGGGGATTACCGGCGCGGCAAGGCCGGCGATCGGCGTGTTGAAGGTGTCGGCGGAGAATGGATCTGCCGATGACGAGTTGAACAGCAAGCTGCTGGCGATAGCCAAGGATCGCGGGTTGAAGTGCGTCTACTTTGTGCAGACGCTGGGCGGAGAATTGACGCCCAGGCTGCTTTACCGCATAGGCGCCGATGGCAAGCGCGAACTGGTGCGCGGCGCTGTGCTCGACGATATTGATCAGCGCGCCATGCGTTCGAGCGTGGCGGCCGCGGGCAAGGATCTGTTTGTGGCCAACTACTATGGCGATGTGCCGCAGACGGTGCTGGCCCCTGCGTTGCTGCTGGAAGATGCTACGGTTAAGCGCGCCAATGAGAAGAATGACAAGCTGCCGTTCTATCCGGCGCCTTAAAGACGGGGACCAGGGACGTAGGGACTAGGGACTAGAGAACCGCGACGCGAGGTGAATGCCTTGGGGGAATCATTCAGGAATCTTGAGGTTTGGAAGCGGTCCATTGAATTGACCGTGGCAGTTTATAAGCTCACAGCCTCTTTCCCGGATTCTGAACGATTTGGTCTCACAAATCAGTTGCGGAGAGCGGCCGTATCAGTAGCCAGCAATATCGCGGAGGGGTATGGCCGTTCAACAAAGGGAGAATACGTTCAGTTCCTGGGTCACGCACGTGGATCCAATTCCGAAGTGGAGACGCAAACCGTCATCTCAAAGGCGTTGGGCTTCGGCTCGCAAGCGATGCTCAGTACGACAGAAGGATTATGCAGTGAGGTGGGCCGCATGTTGGGCGCATTGATGAAGTCCCAGCGTCCCTAGTCCCCACGTCCCTAGTCCCTCAGTCCCTCAGTCCCTATTTTTTCTTCCATGCGCCGACAATTGCTCCCATGATCACCATGCCGATGAGCCAGAAGCCGGTGTTGATGGCAAAGATCTTGTAGGTGCGGACCTCAAAGACGTATTCGGTGGCCCAGGTGGTGACGACGAATCCCAGCCACAACAGGGCGCCAACCCTGATGCCGCGCAGGGCGGTCTGCGGTCCAGTGAGTTGGGTGACGCAGGAGATGGCCGCAGCGATGACGGCAGCCGAAAGCAGCGCGGTGCCGTACTGCAAAGCCGGGTTGACGCCGGTGGCCATCAGCCAGGCGGCGGTGCGGCCGATGCCATCGAGCCAGGACTGCAGGAAGTAGGAGTACCATGCGGCCTCAAACAGAAAACAAGCTACCGCAGCCAGGGTGATTGCAAGGTAATTCTGCCGGACTCTCTTCACTTCATCGATCATTCCGTCCTCGCTTTCGATTTCGCAATTAAGGGCACATTGCCGGGCAAGGCGATGCCGGCCTTGCGATTGCGCAGCCGGGGATTAGCAGCGCAGGGGAACCAGCCCGCAACGAAAGGTAATGGGCGGAATTTTAGATCATTCCCGGCGCGATTGTCTCGCGGAATCGATAGTACGGTTGCCGGTATGCTTTGACACTTCCCGACCGATCGGGCCACACTTTGTACTTACCGGCATGGATAAGAAACCACTCAACCTTTGGTGCGCATACCCGGACGATCTGCAGGCTGAAGGCGCCGCGGAAACTTGTGCGGCTCTGTTGAGCGACGAAGAGCGAACGCGCGCTTCGAGATTCAGATTCGAAAAGCATCAACGCGAATCGATGACCACGCGCGCGCTGCTGCGGACCGCGCTGTCGCACTACCGTCCAGTTGCGCCGCAGGCCTGGAGATTCAAATTGAACGGGCACGGCAAGCCGGCCCTTGAGCCAGAGTGCGGACTGCATTTCAATCTTTCGAATTCCGTTGGGCTGGTGGTTTGCCTTGTCGCCGATGGCGCAGAGGTTGGCGTGGATGTGGAAGCCCTTGAGCGCGCGAGCCAGATTCTGAAGCTTGCGCCGGAGGTGTTTTCCGATGCGGAGCAGGCACAACTGGAGAACTTGAGTGAGGCAGGAAAGCTGGAGCGCGCGTTGTCGCTTTGGACGCTGAAGGAGTCGTATATCAAGGCGCGGGGCATGGGGCTCGCACTGCCACTGGACAAGTTTTCATTTCTGTTTGGCGGGGCAGAGGGAGTCAGGCTGGAGATCGACCCGAGCCTGGGCGACGCGCCGGAACGCTGGGGGTTTTGCCAGTTGGACTACGCCGGGCACCGGATCGCGGCGATGGTGGAGCGGAAGGCCGCCGGCGCGCTTGAGATGTGGGAGGCGCGTCCGGTCCTTGCGGCGCCAGTAAGGGTGAGCGCGGGCAATGTGCGTTGGTTCCCGCGGAAATAGAACAGGATTTTCTGCTGGGCTGGAGGCTGCGGGAGTATTCTTCCACTTCGCAATGAATCCTGTTTTTCCAAAGACGAAAAATATTGTGATGAGGGTCAAAGATGAAACTGAAAATGTTTGCTCTTTTTCCTGGCGCAGTGTTCTGCGCGGTGGTTGCGCTTACAGCGACGGGTCAGGCGCCGAATCACCCGACGGATTTGGGCGCGCGGCCGATCAAGGTGATGATTCTTGACGGACAGAGCGGGGGCGCCTATCACAACTGGAGACTGACGACTCCGGTGCTGAAGAAGGAGCTTGAAGAGACGGGGCTGTTTTCGGTGACGGTGATAACGGCTCCGCCGCCGGACCAGGACTTCAGCGACTTCAAGCCGGAATTCGACCGGTACCAGGCGGTCGTGATGAACTACGACGCTCCTGACTGGCCCGCGGATCTGCGCAGGCGTTTTGAGCAATACGTGAGTGGCGGGGGAGGGCTGGTGATTGTGCACGCAGCCGACAATGCGTTTCCAAACTGGCCGGCCTATAACGAGATGATCGGCATCGGCGGGTGGAGGGGGCGCACGCAGGATGCCGGACCTTATTGGTACATCAAGGAAGGCAAGCTCATTTCCGATCCGTCGCTGGGACCGACTGGCGCCCATGGAGCAAGGCTTCCGTACCAGGTGAAGACCCAACAGCCCGAGCATCCCATCATGAAGGGATTGCCGCCTGCGTGGATGCACTATCCGGACGAACTTTACGGAACGCTGCGCGGACCGGGGAAGAACATGACGGTGCTGGCCACCGCGCACTCCGATCTCAATAACAAAGGCACTGGGCACGATGAGCCCATGCTGATGGTGCTGCACTATGGCAAAGGGCGGATCTTTCACACGGTGCTGGGCCACGATGTGGCGGCGCTGAGCTGCGTGGGATTCATTGCAACTTTTCAGCGCGGGACGGAGTGGGCGGCTAGGGGCAAGGTCACGCAGAAAGTTCCGGGCACGTTTCCAACGGCGGCCACGGTGAGTTATCGCGTGGATATTGCCGAGATGGATCCGGATCTGCTCAGGGGGGCTTCCGATCCGGTTCGTATTGGCGCTAAGCCAGTTGAGAAAGATGCAGCTGCACATCCGCAATAGGCTCTCGCGTGGAGTTTGTCTCTCTCGATGTCATCGCCATGCCGGGGCGTTGTTAAAGTGACTCCATTACTTTGCGGTGCGATAGATTTCAGAACCCGCGAGAAGGTAAGCGCCGACAGCGTAGACACAGCTCGACGTCTCAGTGTAAGCGCCGGGCGCGGCACCCACCGGCTGAATTGCGCCGAGGCGGCCGTCGGCGTAGGCGTGGGTCAACATGCCGGCCCAGGCCTTCGACTCCCTGTGTGCGCCGCGGCGGATCGAATGGATGGGGCACGGGAGCTGGTTGCGATAGAAGATGATCCGGGAGGGGTTCAACTCTGGACCTAGAGCGGTTTCGATTCAAGTGTTGCCATCTTAAGGTCGTGCGAGGTGGCATTTTCTTGAGAAAAATGCCACTTGGCGTCTGCGTTTCTGTAAACAGCAGAATCGAAACCGCTGTAACGCGCCGAAGGCGGGTTAGGCTGGTCATGATGACAGAATTTATCAAGAGAGTTATAGAGAAGTGACTCTAGAACCGCATGCGCAGGCCAAATTGAAACTGGCGTTCGCGGTAGAAGTTGGTGGAGTTGATATTGAGGGGCTGGCCGAAGGCGGTGGTGTTGGCTTTCAGGCCAGTGAGGAAGTTGAGAGTGGGGAAGGATCCGGTGACACTTCCTGGAGAAATGTAGTAGCCGGTGGTTTCCAGTTCGGTGACGTTCTGGTGGTTGAAGAGGTTGAAGGATTCGGCGAGCAACTGCAACTGGCGCAGATGGCCGAGATCGAATTGTTTGCCGAGGCGGATGTCGGCCTTCCAGGTGGAAGGATAGCGGAAGGTATTGCGACCTACATTGTAGACAACCTTGTCGTTGCCGATGCCGTAGACGCGATTGTCGCCGGCAGAGCCGTTCATTCCCGGCCCCAGGCCCGCGATGACATCGCCGTTGAGCTGGTTGAACTCCTTGGGGAGCGCGCCCGAGGTGCGCATGGTGTAGGGCATGCCGTTTCGGAACTGGCCGATGCCGGAGAGCATCCATCCGTTGGCGAGTTTGCCAGCCAGGTTGTGCAGCTTCCAAGGCGCGCTAAAAATCACCGTGGCGGCAGCGGAGTGGCGCACGTCCAGGTTGCTGGTCCCGTACTCGCGGCTGAAGTCCGCCGGGTCGAGAACGTCATTGCCGGCCACCGCCGCGCTTCCGTTGGGATTCCAGTCCATGGCGTGGGCGTAGGTGTAGTGGGCGTTCAGGCCCAGGCCGCGGCGGCCGTAGCGAGCCACCCTGACGATCGCAGCTTCATAAGTGGAGTTGGCGCGGCTGAAGACCTCGGCGATCTGCTGATAGTCCGGATTGAGGCGGCCCGCCGTTCCGGTTCCCGACGTAGCCAAGGGCCAGTTGGCGTAGAAGGGGACGGTAATCTGCGCTGCTTTGATGGGGCCTTTGCCAGTGCCGTCAACCACGCCATAGGTAATGGTGCCGGGATTGACGGCGGGGTCGAAGTTGGTGTCGATGGAGATGGGCAGGCGGCGGCCCAGGCTGAGCAGCGCGCCGGCTGTGAGCTGAATGTGGCCGGGCAATGATTCCTCGACGGCGGCGACGGCCTGGTGCACCTCGGGGTTGCGGAAATTGGGCGCAAACTCCACGGCTCCGGGCTTAACCAGGTTGAGCGGTTCACCGGCAAGGACGTACGGGAAGGGCGGAGCGCCGCCGGCGTGCAGATTGTCAGTAGGCCGCATGAAGAAGTTCAGATCGCCATTGAGCGAACCTGTCTGAGTCATAACCGTCTCGAGAGTCGAATTCTGAGTGCGGCCATAGTACATGCCATATCCGAGGCGCAGTACTGGCCAGTGCCTCTCGGCGCCGCCAATGGCGATACTGAAGCGCGGGCCCCAGTTGTTGCCCAGGTTGGGCATCTTCCCTGTGAGCGGAAGCTCGGGGTTGGCCAGAGCAGTGATTGGCGGTGGCAACTGCTCGCGCTCCCAACGCAGGCCTGCCGAAAACACGACGAGCTTGTTCGGTTGCCACTGTGCAGTGGAAAATCCGGCCAAGTCGCTGGTGCTCAGATGCCAGTTGGTGGGGCCCATCATCTGCGAATAGTAGGAGTAGCAGGGGAGGTAGCCGAGGCCGCGGAGCTGGCCTGCTGTGTCGCGCCACACTTTGCCGGTTTGGTCGCAGTTGCGCTGGTTGAATTTATCCAGCGCGTCTGAGAATCCAAAGGCTCCAAAGACCAGCGCATCGGATGCGAAATTCTCGACGCTTGCGTAATAGTAGGTGCCCGTTTGGTTGCGCAGCAGGCCGGTCGTGTCTGCATTGTGGCCCAAGTCAAAGCCCGCTTTGACGAGCAGGCTGCCGCGTACCCAGTCGATCGACTCCTGCACGCGGAAGAGGCGTTCGTCGGGATAGCTGCCCTGCCCGAAGCGCGAAGGGTTGCCGATGGTGAAGCCGTAGCGGGAATCGACGACGATCTGCGGCAACTGGCCCCATACATTCCGATCAAGCGTTTGCTCAAAGGTCGATGGAGTCTCCGCATGGGCGCCAAGGATTGAGCGCCCCACCGAGGCCTGCGTGACGGCCAATAGATTGGCAGTGAGAAAGGCTTCCCAGCGGGCAAGGAGCCACTGCCTGCCGGCCGCGCTTGATCCGAGGCTGTGGTTTCCGTAGGTCTCTGAGACGCGGGTGAGTCCCCCGCCGGGCGAGTTCCATTCCGCGCCGGTTCCTTCAAGGGCAAAGCGGTGGCGTTCGGTGGCTTCCCAATCGAAGCGGGCAAAGCCAACCCATTGCGCCGATGTGCGCGCGGCGGGGCCGAGAAGGCCGTCGAGGGTTTCGAGCATCTGCGAGTATTTTGCGAGGGCGCCGGAATTGTTCGTCCCCAGTTGGGCGCCCAGCAGCTGCATCTGGTCGCTTGTCGGCTGAGCAAAGAAGTTGACCGGCCACTTGACGGTAGAGAGTGCAGGATCGTTGCGCCGGTTGCTGTCGAGCGCGGCAAACCAGAAGAGCTTATCGCGGCGGATGCGGCTGCCGATGCCGATGCCCCAGGTGATTTCGTGGTCGGGCGGGGTGAAGGGCTCGGGTGTGAAGGACGGAACCGAGATGGAGGTGGCGGGCGCGGTTTCCTTTATCCACTGGGTGAAGGGATTGCGCGCGCCCCAGGTGTTCTGGCGGTCGAAGAGAAAGCCTTGGCCGTGGAGGCCGTTGGAGCCGCGCTGGGTTTCAACGTTCACACGTCCGCCTGCGGCACGCGTTCCATCGCCGGCGACATTGCCAGCGATGGTCTGGACCTGGCGAATGGCGGACTCGCTGACGGAAAAGCGCCCGCCGGACCAGGGCTGCCCCATGCCGCTGGGTTCGCTCATGCCCTGCCCGGAGGAGGATTGGCCCGGCGCGCCTGAAGATGAGCCGGATGTGTTCCCAAAGGCGAGGCTGGTGCTTGCGCCATCGACGGTGGTATCGGCAGGTTGCTGGCTTGTGTCTCGCAGCGATGCCTGCGAGGAACCTGGCAGGGCAGCGGAGGCGGGCGTGTCCATGACGAACTCTTCCCAGCGGCGTCCGGTTGCCGGGAGCGATTGCAGCTCGGCTGCAGAGAGGGTAGTGGTGACGGCGGCGGAGACAGGATCGGGCTGTTGCGAGGCTGTTTGAATGCGGCCTGGATGGGGCAGGTTGAACTGCGCGGCGGCTCTGAGGCCGATGGCGACCGACTTAGTTGTGGCCAGTTCTGGAAAGCCGGATGCGGCAGGGACGAGCCCGGGAACTGCAGTTGCCGGCAGAGCGGACATGATACTTGGCTGTAGTGTGACGGTTGAGACGCTGGCAGATAGCACAAGGACCTGGGTCAGGGGCGGGTCACGCAAGAGGCCGGGCATTGGGTGTGCGGTAAGCGGCAGTTGGCCTATCGTTTCGAGAGGCATTGCAGCGGTCAATACCACGGTCAGTGCCGGAATCGGCTGCGCGTTTACGAGAGGATTTTCGCGGAAGACCGAATGGACCGGCACCTGTGGGGCGAGGTCAAACTGCATGGCGGACTGCACATGGGCTTCGTGGCCGGCGGAGACAACAATGCCATTGAGACGGCCGTGGCCAAGTTGCGTGCTGTCGGCCTCGATGATGTACTCGCCGGCTTCGAGAGCGGAAAAACGGTAGACGCCGTCACTGGCCGTGATGGTGTGCGCCTCCGCTCCAGTGGCATGGTTGCGCAGGACGACGGTTGCCCCGGGCGCCGGAGCCGAATGCAGGTCAGTAAGTCTGCCGGTTAAAGAGCCGCGGGGGGAGGATTGGGCACGGGCGGGCATCCCCGCGCTAAAAAGGAGCACGGCTACCGCAAGCGGCTTCACCCAGTTCCGCTTTTCCCCTGCCATCGAGACACCTGCCAGCGGCAGATCGCGGGAGAAGGCACACAATACAAATCGCCTGCCTGCTCTGTTGGCTGGTCAGGAGTTGGGCGTGGCCGCAGGCGCTCGTGCGAGTGCACTTTCGGCCGTTCAAATAAGACCCAAGTGGAGTTGCATGGGATTCTATGCTGCTTTGGCTCAAGTGGAAAGTAGCGGGCATCACAGACGAGGCCAGGTTCGGTAGACTGAAGAGACGGCATCGCGGTTGTGCAGCGGATTGGCACGCCTTGGGCCGCCTGAACCCTGATCCCCGAAAACTGGCCTCTTATGTTTATTGATGAAGCAAAAATTCGCGTGAAGGCCGGAGACGGGGGCAATGGCTGCATGGCCTTTCGGCGCGAGAAGTTTGTTCCCCGCGGCGGGCCTTCGGGCGGCGACGGCGGACGCGGCGGCGACGTAATCATGGAGTCGTCGAATCGCCACAACACGCTGATCCACTTCCGCTACAACCCGGAGCACAAGGCGCAGCGCGGCGAGCACGGCATGGGCTCCAACTGCACGGGCCTCGACGGCCGCTCGATCACGCTGCAAGTGCCGGTGGGCACCTCGCTTTACGATCTGGAGACGGGCGAGCTTGTCCACGACTTTCAGGAGCAGGACGAGCAGCTCGTCATCGCCAAGGGCGGCCGCGGCGGCCGCGGCAACCAGCACTTTGCCACCAGCACCCACCAGGCTCCGCGCGAGCACGAGCTGGGCCGGGCAGGCGAGGAGCGCAGCTACCGGCTGGAACTGAAGCTGCTTGCCGATGTCGGGCTGGTCGGCTATCCGAATGCCGGGAAGTCGACGCTGATCTCGCGGATCTCGGCGGCCAGACCCAAGATTGCCGATTATCCATTTACCACGCTCGAACCCAATCTGGGCGTGGTAACGGTGGGCGAGGAGCCGGATCTCGAATCCTTCGTTGTCGCCGACATGCCTGGGCTGATCGAGGGCGCGCACCTTGGCTCCGGGCTTGGCGTGCAGTTTTTGCGGCATATTGAGCGCACACGGTTGCTGGTTCACCTGGTGGACGTGTCGGATGCGTCCGGGCGGCCCGATCCTGTCGAGGACTTCAAGGTTATCAATCAGGAGCTGGCCAGCTTCACGAGCACCGCCGTCAAAAAAGAGATTGACCCCTTTTCCGGCGACGGCCCCATGGAGCCAAATCACCCCTTGGCCGACAAGCCGATGGTTGTGGTGGCGACCAAGATCGACGCAGCCAACCCGGAGAAGCTGAAAAAGCTCGCCGCCCACATCAAGCGCCGCAAGCTCGAGTTCCATGCCATCTCCGCAGTGACGGGCCAGGGAATCGACGAGCTGAAGTGGGCGCTGGCGAAGCGGTTGCGGCCTGTGAACAGGGATTGAAACGGCTGGCGCCGGCGAGTTTTTTCCGACGTGGGTATTTTTTACGCGCCCGCACCGGTCATTTTTTACCTGCCCTTTCGAAGATCCCCTCAAAGTCCTTTGCCTTCAGCCGGCCTGGGTTTGGCCAGCCAGATGCTCGTGATTCTGGGCACGACCATTCCATCCCCTGGAGGTACTACCCATGCAATCTATCAAGCGCGATCTATCTGTCGGACTTTCCATTAGCGCTCTGCTCTTCGTTTGCGCGCTGGCTTGGGGAAGTCCATTTGTTGGAGCCGGCTCGGGCTCAAGGGCGGTGCAGGCTCAGGAAAGTCCGCAGCAAACCCAGCCGCGAAAGGATCAGCCACAACAGACCGAGCCGCAACAGTCCGAGTCCAAGACGTTTACCGGGACCGTCTTCAAGAGCGGTGAACAGTATGTATTGCGCGATGCCGCGGGCCAGACTTACAAACTGGACGATCCGGAGAGCGCCAAGCCATACGAGGGAAAGGCCGTCAAGGTCACCGGTCAGCTCGACGAGCAAGCCATGCTGATCCACGTGCAGAGCATTGAGGGCAGGGAAGGCTGAACCCTAAACCGGCCGTTGCTCGCTGCACCAGAACGCAGGCAAGACCGTGAGATCGCGAATCGAGGGGGCGAGGGGAGGCCGATGCGGCCTCCCCTCTTTTTACGCAACAGCGGCTTCGATTGCCTTGAATCCCGGCCGGACTCCTCCACAGTTTCACCTGGAGGCCCCCCCCTCCCACTTTCAGAGAAATTCGTGTATTCAAAGATGTTAGGAAACAGCCTCACCGCAAACTCGTCCAATGACTGGAGTTATACGCAAAATCCGCCTGGCAAAGGGGTTACGGCTGACTTTGTGAGTAGCCGGGCACCTCGTCCATGAACGGGCACGCAAATCCGCATGCCTCACTGACAAAAGCCACCGCAGCGACCGCGGGGCACATTGGGTTGTGTAAGGAAAGCTCACAAGGCGATTGTGCGCTCAGCAAGGTTAATTCTCTGCAAAACGGAGAAATGGATCCTGCCGCGTTGGACGAGCGCATTTGATGGTGATTGTCTGGCACTTGGAGGCGGAGTTGGGGGGCGCTGACCAGCTGAATCTTCGAGGCGCAGGTCTGAGGGGCAATCGCACTTGAAAGAGCTTCCGTTGGGATTTGGAAGAAAGGCTGCGCGCCATGGACGGAAAAGGCCGAAAGAGACAGCACGGGCGACTCGAAATGTGGCAGGGGCTAAAGCCCAGGTTCATTTTGTGAGCGTTTCGCGGCCCGGCTAAAGTCGTGCCATGTTACAAAGCTCGCTTCGAGGGAGTGCTGGCAGCGGCTTGAGTCGTTCGCCCGCCATGAAAGTTCAAATGCGATTGCCCTGCAGGTCTGAGGGGCAAGTCTTGTTCAGCGTAGCCAAAACGGCTACACTGCTTCAAGGAGGCAATCCGTGCGACAGGTTTCTCTGCGGGAGTTTCGAACGCGTGGCGCAAAGGCTCTGAAGGCCGTTCCCAAGGGCGAGACTGTTTTGCTGGCTGGGCAGCAGGGGCCGGCGTACTTTCTGGTTCCGGTGATGGGCGACATTGCGGCGCAGGATATGGATCTGCGGCGGGCGATTGCGCGGGCTAGCCTGCGCGAATCCGCCGCGGCGGCGGTAGGCTTTCCCATCACCGACGAGGAGATCGAGCAGGAGATTCGGGCGGCTCGAACTGAGCGGGCAGCTCGGGGCGAAAAACGCGTTGAACGGAAGAAGAAGATCGCCTGATGCGGCTCGCCGTTCTCGATACGAACGTGGTCGTCTCTGCCGGGTTGAAGCTGGACAGCGTGCCTTACCGGCTCGTGATGGGCTGGATGTTTGCGGGGCAGGTTCAAGCAGTGACCTGTGCGGCAGTCATTCGCGAGTACCGTGAGGTGCTGTGGCGGCCCAAGTTTACGCGGCACGGCTTTCCTCCGGATTGGATCGAGGGCTTGATTGAGATGAGCATGCAACTGCCCGATCCTGCGCCGTGGCCGCTTGAGTTGCCTGACGCGGCGGACTCAGTCTTTCTTGCGCTTGCTCACTCGGCAGGGGCCTGGCTTGTGACCGGGAATCTGAAGCATTTTCCGAAAAGTGCTCGTCGTGGAGTGACGGTGATTTCGCCCGCCGAGTATCTGGCGGATCTGGAGAAGGAAAAGTAGGGGGCCGGACGAAAGGCCGAGGATGAGAGCCGACGGATAGAGGTTTGTGATTCCCAGGTCCGAAAATCCGGACCTGGGGCACCCGGCGCTCAGGGCGAATCCGATGCTGCGCTGCACCTCGGGTGGAAATCGTGTGACCTCCTTGAGTGCGGAGCCCATCCAGAAGAGCGGCTTCTCGTCGCCAACGTTCGGTCGTGTCATGATTATCCTACTTTTGGGATATTTCGTCGAGCGCGATTTTAATGCCCTTGCGGAAGTCGCCGGTCGAGGTTTGTGGTCTCCGACCCATCGCTAGAAAAAGAAAAAGCGATGGAGGGGGCACCCGACGAGGGAGAACAAGCTGACGAAGATTCGAGGTTCGCGGTCTCCCACCCGGCCTCAGGCGACATGATTAATTTCGAATCCGAAGATCCTCCTGATTTTGCTAGAGCATCTCCCGAGCATCCCCTCAGTGACGTGTATGACGACCTCTGTCCCTCCGATTGCTGCTGCGAGGACATGCTGATCGTGGGACGGCCATCCACACGCTTCGGATTTGACCTTATCGGTCCGGCTAAGTGTACTGCGTTTTACGAATATAGCTTGTTGGCTGTCGAGTAAGTCAAACAACTGGTTCACCACATCATTGCGCGCTACCTTGGCGTGCTCAGAATATTCCTTAAGAAGTTTCTGATTGTATCGGATACGACTTTGTGAAGTGGTTACACTTCGTATCGCGGACAACCTTCGATTCAGGAGGTTCCCCGTCATTTCAGCAGCGAGCGGTTCATTCGCATAAGCTATGAAGGATGTGTCGAACACGCATTCAGGCATTGCCTTTGCTCGCCGCCTTAAGTAAAAGCATTCGGTCGTCAGTGATCTGACTCATAAATCCAGCCGGTAAGTTTTCGAATTGGAAGCCCTCCCCGATCTGAAGCTTCGTAATACCGGCCTCATTTCCCATCGCTTGAGAAAAAAGGACAGACACATTGTCTGCCTTAATGCTCGTTCTTTGCCCTCTAAGCTTTGGCATAACAGATATTGCCGGCTTCGCCCTTTCTGCGAGCCTTCTGCGTAAGCGAAGAAGCAGGTATTCGCTATGTGTTTCGACGATGCAAGTCACTCCCTGACAGGCCAAGTATATGAAGAAATCAGCCAACCCTGCTTGTGCATCAGGGTGCAAGTGTATTTCTGGCTCCTGAACGAAGTAGACTCCGCCTGGTTCCATCAGCAATCCTTGAACGAGCACCGGAAGAACTTGGGAAACACCAAATCCGACATCTGCCAAGTTTGACCTTGTCGTCCTTCCAGAGAGTCTCACATCCACCTCGAAGAGGTTTAGGTGTTTTGCTATGTCTCTGATCCTAAGCGAATCGGCGAGCTTAAGTACTTTCAGCCAATAACTAACCGCGTCGATAAGAGGCTGGCTCTTACGCTTTCTAAGTAGCGACTCTGTTATGAGGAGGTCAATCGCCTGCTCGCCGCTGGGGCCACTTCTGCTTGCCCCAAATCCAGCGAAAGTGTATCTCCGATCGGGCGGTTGGCGGAAGGGCCCGATCATCTCGCTTCGGCGCAGAAGGCCTTCCAGGTATGTAAAGAAACTTCTACAGGCGTTGGCAATCTGTCGTGACCGAGTCTTTTTCGATGTTGCGAGTGCATTATAGGTCTTATCTCTATTGAGGATTATCGGAAAGAAAGACCGAGCCGTAGGTCTAAACTCCATTGGGTGGAAGGTCTCAAAGTCCGTGTATGTTCGCCAATGCTGTTTCCTTTCTCCGCTAATAGTCCTAATGAACTTGACGCTTCCTAGCCCCGTAATTTCCATCTCACAACGAGAAAGACTAGGTCCGAATGGCTGGTCTGCCGAAAATGTAAGGCGGACACTCATTAGGCCCTTTTCTATCGGCCTGTCGTCGTGCGGTGAAAACATTCGGTAGGAACCGGCGATTAGCCGCGTGGCTCGGGGTGTAGCAAGCTCGACTAGAGCAGGATTACGCTGCAACCGTGAATTAGTGAGTTGCGATACTGGGACTTGAAATGAGAAGGATATTTCGCACGATTCGTCGTGATTATGGACAAGGTCTCTGAACTGTCCGAGATCGCAGTATTGCCCAGACAAGGCAAGAGGCGTGATTGCGGAGCCAAAAACCTCGTTTTCGATACTCTGCTTTAGTAGCAGCAGCGCCGAAACGATGGAAGACTTGCCGCTGCTGTTTCTCCCTACTAGGCAGGTTAGTGGGGCAAGATCAAGCCATCCCGAGTCTCGGAAGAGGCGAAAATTTTCTAACCGAAGTTTGAGAGGCTGACGTTCTGTGTTTTCAGCAACCACTGGAATCGGAGTCAACTCGCCCTCCTTACTCTTCTGCGAAATCCTAACAAAAACCAATTTTATGACAAGTTAGCCAACGCCAACATGAGGAAGCTGGTCACAGCATACACGCTGCCATGTGTTCAAGTGCCTGACTTTCAAATCCCGGGACGTTACTTACATGACGGTCCGGACTTAAAAGAACAAGAACACAGTAAGAGTGAAGTGCCGGTCCCTGGATTGTTGGCGGGGCGGACTCAGTCTTTCTTGCGCTTGCTCACTCGGCAGGGGCCTGGCTTGTGACCGGGAATCTGAAGCATTTTCCGAAAAGTGCTCGCCGTGGAGTTACGGTGATTTCGCCCGGAGAATATCTGGCCGATCTGGAAAAGGAAAAGTAGGGGGCCGGACGAAAGGCCGAGGATGAGAGCCGACGGATAGAGGTTTGTGATTCCCAGGTCCGAAAATCCGGACCTGGGGCACCCGGCATATCGCTCCTCGTAATTACTATCCCACTTCTGGAATATCTCGTCGAGCGCGATTGCTATGTGGAAGTCACCGGTCGAAGTTTGTGCTCCAAGTGGCTGCCATGGGCTGTGTTCTCCCAGGTGCCCAAAAGCGAGGCACCTGGGGCACCCAATCTTAGTGGTTATGCTTACTTCTCACGGCACCTGGGCCACCCGCCTATGGTGGTTTTGACCGCCGGGGAAGAAGGTTCTAACGGCAAGCCCGCCGTCACGGTTCAACGGCTTGATGGTAACGAACGAGCCTTTCCGTCATGGGGTTGAGGATACACTCTCCCGGTAGGGGCCGCCCAAGAATATGGTCGGGAATGAGATCCCTCCCAGGTCCGAGAATCCGGACCTGGGGCACCCGGCACCGAATTTTAGCGGTTATGTTTATTTCTCACAGCACCTGGGCCACCCGTCGTCCTCTGAATCGTCCCGACGTCCCCGGTCCCCAAAGGCTAGGGACCGGGGGCACCCTCATCCTGGGTTGAGAAAGCCCTCGAGACCGGGGCCACCCGCGGCTTTAGCCCCTGCGTGTTTTAGATTTTTCAAATACACCGATC